>Ga0209187_1000152_pt1 | contig 149564 bp, 69 predicted proteins | sample BantaG_FD_187430 | JGI IMG/M metagenome (GOLD analysis project Ga0209187, IMG submission 187430) | Marine algal microbial communities from Bantry Bay, Ireland - BantryBay_4 metaG (SPAdes) (version 2) | ecosystem: Host-associated > Algae > Red algae > Unclassified | place: Bantry Bay, Ireland...
ACTGTAGCCGCTCCTGCAGAATGCACAGGCAAAATCACTTGTCTGGAAATAAATCCACTTAATAACTTTGAACTGATAGGTCAAGTGAATGGTAAGGAATTCTGTTCTGACAGATTCACAGGTTCTGTTCTCAGTATCAACGCTACTGTATCTGGCACTCATCAGAGTATGAAATTCATCATAGAGTCACCACTAGGGGTTGTTACCTCTTTGGAAAATAAAGAAAATTATAGCTCTGATAATTTTGGCGCTACCACAATAGGCACCTATAAGATCTATGCAAAGCTTTACAGCCGAGACAATCAAGCTGGGACCCTCTGTGACCAAAGCCACGTTTACTTTACGATCAAAGATTGCGCATCTGATTACGATTGCCCCTCACTTAAGGCCAATATCGGAGACAACTGTAATGACTTCAACCCTACTACTAATAATGATGTCGTCACAGCTTATTGCACCTGCGAAGGCACGCCCACTATCCATAGCTGTAATCATAACCTGATCCATTACCAAGGATTCGAATCAGATATGGGTCTATGGAGAAATGGTGGTCCTGATTGCACCAGAGTTTTAGAGCCAAATAGTTTTGCAATGGGCAATTATTGTATCCGACTGAGAGACAACAGTGGCGAGGCTTCCAGCCTGATTTATGACAACTTGAATCTTGCAGGTGCAGCTGAATGCAAAGTCAATTTCATTTACTTTGCTGAGGGTATGGAAACAGGAGAAGATTTCATATTGGAATATTCTACTGACGGTGGCACCACCTTTAACACCATAAAAAAATGGGTGGCAGGAACAGATTTTAACAACGGTAACAGAATTTCACAATCAATCAGCTTCAGTGGAAATTTCTCCGCTCAGACTCAGCTGCGTTTCCGTTGTGATGCCAGCACCAATTTTGACCTCATATTTCTGGATGAAATTCATGTCTATGCATGTACGGGATCAGGCACTCTCTACGATTGTCCTGCCTTAAGTGCCCATATGGGAGACAACTGTAATGATGGCAATCCCAACACGATCAATGATAGCATAAACACTGATTGTACTTGTGAGGGCATCCCTGCCAGCACAGGTTGCACAGAACAGCTGATTAATGAGGAGGGCTTTGAGTCTGGAATGGGCATATGGAATGATGGCGGTGCAGATGCTTTGAGATTCAATGATCCTGACAGTTACATAGATGGGGCTTACACGATCAGACTCAGAGATAATAGCGGGGAAGCATCAGGTATCATATCTGATCCATTGAATTTTGATGGTGTTTCAGAATGCAGAGTCGATTTCAAATACCTGGCATTGAGCATGGAACCCGGGGAAAAGTTCCTTATCGAATATTCCACTAATGACCAATCCTATGATCTTATTCACCAATGGGTGGCTGGAGTGGACTTCCAAAATGGCGATGTAATGACAGAATCCATCTCATTCTCTGGAGATTTTTCTACCTATACTAAAATAAGAATACGATGTGAAGCCAGTAGTAACTATGACTATATCTACTTGGATGAGATACAAATCCACACCTGTTCTAATGCAGGTATCATTGCAGAGGGTAATGGTGATACACCTGCTGTAACTTATGATTCCACACAAAATACAGTCGTCACCCTGAACCTGGATCAGATTCTTAATTCTGAACTTGAGACTACTATATCCGTGTATCCCAATCCCGTGACAGGTCATACTTTGCATATGAATATCAAGACTCAAGAGGACACAAGTGGTTCTGGTTCCATTTACTCACAATATGGTGAGTTCATTCAGGATTTTGAATTTTCGCCTCTCTATGAAGGCTCGAACCTTCGGCAGCTGGATATAAGTGATGTGGGGGCTGGAGCTTACCTGCTCAAAATAGAGATAGGTCCAGAAGTTCTCTACGAAAAAATCGTCATCCTCAGATGATAAAATGATTGAGTATAAATTTTATGAGGCTGTATCATGATCATGGTACAGTCTTTCTTCTGTGGAGCTGGTATTGAATCACGACCTTGCATATTTCATATAATAATTTTATCTATGTTTAGAGTAGCTAAAATAGAAACATGGAAGGGATTAAAGTATCACTATTAGAAGTCTTTATAGATGCAGCTCTGAGAGAGGATGTCAAGGATGGCGACCATACCTCACTAGCTTGCATAGCCCCGGAATCTCAAGATACTGCCAAGTTGCTGGTCAAGGATGAAGGCATTATTGCGGGGGTTGATTTTGCAGAATTCGTATTCAAGAAATTGGATCCTGAGTGCACCTTCAATAGAATGATTGAAGATGGCAGCAAGGTCAGTTATGGTGATATTGCCTTTGAGGTTACAACGGGGTCTCAGACTTTGCTTATGGGAGAGCGCCTGGTATTGAATACGATGCAGAGGCTCAGTGGTGTTTCCACTATGGCCAGAAAATTTGCGGATCTGGTGGAAGACCTTCATGTAACTATATTAGACACCAGAAAAACCACACCGCTGATGAGATTTTTAGAAAAATGGGCTGTAAGAGTGGGGGGCTGCACCAATTATCGGGACGGTCTTTATGACTGGATCATGATCAAGGACAACCATGTGGATGCTTGTGGAGGCATATCCAAAGCCATCCAGAAAGTAAAAGAATACCTGAAGGCCAATGATAAAAATCTGGGTATCACTGTAGAGACAAGAAATCTGAAGGAGCTGGAAGAAGTGATGGCAGAAGGTGGCATCACCAGAATCATGTTGGATAATTTCGAATTGGGCACTTTGCGTCAGGCTGTCAAGCAGATAGATGGAAAATTTCAATCTGAGGCTTCGGGTGGTGTCAATCTTGACACAGTAAGAGCCATCGCAGAAACTGGTGTGGATTACATCTCAGTAGGGGCCTTGACACATTCTGCAGGATCATTGGACATGAGTCTCAAAATAAAGAAATAAGGTTGCTCTCTATGAGTAAAAAAACAACCTCATTTCTTTTAAATTCAAGTCGGATAGCTTAGGATCAAAAAAGTGATTAGTACACTCGAACAAACCAACACTATCCAGAATCTCAAATCGGAAAATATCCGTTGATCTTCATTATGAATCATCAGAACGTTGGTTTTGGTTATTAAAATATGAGTAAGACAATACACCTATGCCAAAAAGAATACCATATGGATTTTCTTGCATACGTAGACTACACCTTAACTGTAGCTTACTTCTCGGTAGTATAAGCATGTGACATGGTAACTATGTATTACCGGCTGACTGTAGGAACTTTATAAGTGATACACATGCAATATCTATACATAGCAGATTAATGTACTAGAGTAAAATACCTTAAAATAGGTAGTAGAACTTTTATTACTGAGCAGTCGCCAGAAGCCTCTTCGTCCTTTTGATGAGACCAGGGCCGCTATAGACCAATCCTGAATAGATCTGGACCAGATCAGCCCCGGCTTTGATCATGTCCACTGCATGCTCCGGTTCGCTGATGCCTCCCACACCGATTATCGGCAGAGATTTGTTCTGAGATCTGAGGTACCTGATGACCTCCAGTGATCTATTTCTCAAGGGTTCCCCACTCAGGCCACCATTGCCTATCTGGGACAATTCCTCCTCAGGCGCTGACAACTCATCTCTACTGATTGTCGTATTAGTGGCTATGAGTCCATCCAATCCTACTGCTGATACTATGTCGAGTACATCGTCTATTTCTTCCTTACCTAGATCTGGCGCAATCTTAAGAAGTACAGGTAGCTTTTTAATTTTCTCAGCTCTGAGTGCCATCAAGTGTCTGAGCAGTTTTGTAAGGGGCTCTTTGGCCTGGAGTGCTCTGAGTCCTGGCGTATTGGGAGAGCTGACATTGACTACAAAATAATCGACGAGAGGATATAACTTCTCAAAACACAACTCGTAATCCTTGTAAGCCTCCTCATTAGGCGTCAGTTTATTCTTTCCGATGTTGCCCCCGATGATGAGGCCTTGCTTACCATGTTTTTCAAGTCGCCGGGCCATTGCCTCCACTCCTTCATTATTGAAACCCATTCTATTGATCAATCCTTTGTCTTGCGGTAATCTGAATAATCGTGGTTGAGGATTTCCAGTCTGACCCACTGGAGTGACCGTCCCTATTTCTATGAATCCAAAACCCAAAGCCGACATAGTCGTATAGTGTCTACCATCTTTGTCAAAACCTGCAGCAAGACCGATGGGGTTGGGGAATTTTATTCCGAAGACTTCTCTTTCTAGAGCCTTGTGTTCATACTTGAATTGACTTCTGACAAATTTTCCCAATAATGGAACAGAGAGAAGGGTCGCAAATATGCTCGTTGTGAGATGGTGGGCCTTTTCTGCTGGGAATCTGAAAAGCAGCGGCTTGAGAATAAGCTGGTATATCACTTGATTTCTGCCTTGAGATTATCGAGATCTCTGACCAGCAACCGTTTTCTATTGAAGGTTATGATGTCAGCTGACCGCAATTCATTGAGAACAGTGGTGACTGTCTGTCTGGATGTCGCTGTAAGATTCGCTATTTCCTGATGTGTCAGAAAATTCCTGACCACCCACTCATAACCGACGCGTTCGCCTCTTTTGTCTACTGTTTCTACGAGGTATTCGACTATTCTGGATCTGGAATCCTTGAATACCAGCGATTCCAGCCGATTTTCCATTTCTATGACCTTCGACCCCATTAACTTCATGAAAAACAGGCTCAGTGATGAGTGATCCTTTATCAAGTTCTTAAGCGTACTGGAAGGAACACAACAGAGAATCACATTTTCGATAGCCATCGCAAAATCCTGACGCTTATTCTGACCTACGAGGGACAACTCACCGAAAACCTCACCCTTACTGAGTATGGTTTTGGTTATTTCTTTGCCATCGTCAGAATATGATCCGATTTTTACTCGACCTTCGCTGATGAAATAGATAGTGTCACTATCTTGTTCTGGTAAATAGACATAATCATTCTTGTCAACTTTTTTTTCATGGTTGTCTCCTAGGCCATTGACCTTATTGGGACAGAAAATAGTGCTGACATCTATATTTTCTAAATACCAAATTGACTTGTCCTCCATTGATCTGTGGTTTAGGTAGGCTTCAATTTGAATTTTACGACAAACTCCTCAAAATAGGGGTTCATTGATTTAAACCTATCATACTTCTCTATTGTTGAGAATAATCGAATTTTTTCTGGCGGCTTATAACCTGGAAAAGCGTTTCTATCGGACATGAACTTGATATTCAAGTCTCTTTTTGGGTAGAGCTGGTGGATTTCTTCTATCATCTTGGTTTCTTGTCTGAGCATGTCCACAAAAATCTCAGAAGGGGTTTTCACGACAATTCTGTCTTCACCGACGAGGCTGACTTTACAGTTATCCACAGCAGATTTAAATGTAGGCGAAGTGGATTCTTTCCGCCACCTGGAGAATAGTTTTTGTAATTCTTCCTCAGTAAAAGGCAGATCTACGTGATTAGCAGCATTTTCCTCTGCTTCTATCTTAGCGACAAGATCATCTATGTCAGCTGTGATGGAGGGTGTGGCTTTGAGCCTTTTGGCGCTGACTTTCGGTTTATCTATTGGATTTGCAATGGCTGTGGCCTCGTCGCTTTGTGGGGCCGTTATGGCAGGACTGGGATCGGAATTGCCCTGAGGTGGAGCGGGTTGCGAGTTTACACAGGTTTTGTCATCAGATTCTATCTGGGGCGCAGTCTCTTGTGATGCCACAGGGGTCGAAGCCTGAGAAGCAGCTGTGATCGCAAAAGGCACTTTCGAATCTGAAACTATTTTTTCTGAGGCATCAGTCACCTCACCTGTGTCAACAGGATTTTTTTTTTCAACTACACGATTCATATAAGCGATCTTGCTGAGGGCAAGTTCAAAAGCCAAGCGCTGATTATGAGATCTGACCAGATCAATATCCACTTTTTCCAGAATGACTAAAGCAGTCAGTAGGAACGAATGGGTAGTGAGGGCTGCTTGGGCTTCATATCGCGTCTGAAGAGCTGCTCCAGATTCCAGTAAGGCCGCCGTTCTCACATCCAGCACGAATAGTATACGGCGGAGATGTTCCATCATACCCACAACTACTTGCTCTATGGCAAAGCCCTTTCTGATGATGTCATCGACTATGACCATCAGCTCCACGAGATCTTCCTTGATGGCTGCATCCACCATTCTGAAATAATAATCATAATCCAGAACATTCAGATTCTCAGCAGCTGCCTTGTAAGTGATGTTTCCCACTACAGAACTCGCTATCTTATCGTAGATGGATAGTGCATCCCGCATCGCACCATCTGCCTTGTGGGCAATCAAGTGCAAGGACTCATCATCAAAGGTTCTATCTTCCTTGTCTGCCACTAATTTGAGCTGACTCACGATGTCCTTGATCTCTATTCGTTTGAAATCAAATATTTGACATCTGGAAAGGATCGTAGGAATGATCTTGTGTTTTTCAGTCGTGGCCAAGATGAACTTGGCATAGGGTGGTGGTTCCTCCAGAGTCTTCAGAAAAGCATTGAAGGCTGCTGAGGAGAGCATATGGACCTCATCTATGATGTATATCTTATAAGAACCTTGCTGTGGCTGAAATCTCACTTGATCATTCAGTTTTCTAATGTGCTCTACACTATTATTAGAGGCAGCATCCAATTCGAAAATATTGAATGAGGAATTATCAGCAAACGATTTGCAAGCTTGACATTCACCACAGGCCATATGATCCTGAGTCTTGTTTTGACAATTGAGAACTTTAGCTAGAATTCTGGCGGTAGAGGTCTTACCTACTCCACGTGGCCCAGAAAACAAAAAAGCATGCGCCAACTGATCATTCTGTATAGCATTTTTGAGTGTTGTCGATACATGATCCTGCCCCACTAACTCATCAAAGTTGGCAGGTCTGTATTTTCTTGCAGAAACAACGAAGCTCATATGGGTGTATTGACTAAGGTAAAGGCTGATAAAGATATAACCAATACTTAAAAAAGCGTTGCTTATCGGATTTCTTAATATGAACCAAGCTTCATAATCAATATTGAATTCAATCACCAATCGGTCAGCTAAAAAGTGCAAGTTAAATGACAAATTTTCACTTTTCGGACCTTAATCACTTGAAGACCAGCAAATTAACATTCATTTACATGATGAGCAGCTAAGGGTAAGGTGTACGGCTCCGTGTCTTAGTTAATGAGAAAAAATTTTAAGAACGTCACATACATCCTTAACCGAGAATGAAGGATTTAATATTAACTATACTGTTTCTTATAGGAATGGTGAGTGTCTCTCCATTGAAATCAGCTGGAGTAGAAATGGAAAATCCAATTACCATTTCAAGCATAGAACAAACCCAAGAAACTTGTAATCTAGGTAATGGAACTTTGACAATAAATGTCACAGGCACCCTCCCAGGTTTAGAATATTCAATAGATGCCGGGGCTACCTACCAGAGCTCTAATTTTTTCGATAATCTGCAGAGTGGTGATTACCTCATCATCGTAAGGTCCGCAAGTTTGTGTTCCGAAGTCAGGTCCATTCAGATAGCAGATGCGCCAGAACCCGAAGTGAGTATAATGAATGATTGTGTGCCAGGTAGAAACCTATCCAATATTACCGCTGTAGTGATAGGTGGTATTTTCCCGTACACCTATGAATGGACAGGAAATGGTATTCAGGAATCAGATGAAATCTTGACAAATGTTACACCTGGAGAATATTATCTACTGGTGACGGATAATCTAGGCTGTACTATCAGGGACACGGTTCTCATAGAAGAGTGCTGCGAACTCAAAACCAATTGTGATCTGCCTACCTTAGAATTAGCTTGTATGACAGCAATTCCAGCTGTTGACTTTGCAAGCCTTAATGTCCTGGACTTTCAAGAACAAAAGGATAGTCTGGCGGTAATGGGAATCACGGTAGAGAAACCTTGTTCAGATATAAATATAGCTTATCAAGACGTAGAAGAAAATAATCCCACTAACTGTTCAGATGGACCACTGGTCTTGACAAGAACCATCACAGTATCAGATGATTATATATCTTTTGATTGTAGACAAAGAATAGAAGTTCAAAATTCAACAGCACCCACGATAGATGAACGGCCTAGTGATCTGGTCAGCTCTTGTTCAGATGAATCAGCCTTCAGAAACTGGCTTGATAATAAAGGCGGTATGATGATCACCGGTTGCACTGAGCCCTATACCTACTCCACTGTGCCTGCTGACCCGGTCGCTCCTTTATCATGCAATGAGGAAATAGAAGTGACGTTTGTTGTGATGGATGCTTGTGGTAATGCGCTATCGAGCGCAGCCTCCTTCACTGTTATGGATACAGAAAAACCAGAATTAGCCTGTCCAGCAGATATAACTGTGGATGCCGAAGATCCTGACCTGATGGTTAAGATCAATGACTGGCTGACCAGTATAACAGTTGCTGACAATTGCGATGACAGTATCGCTCCTGACAATGATTTCGATGCCAACCAATTGACGCTGGACTGTTCACAATCTCTAGAACAGCCTGTCACCTTTTCAGCTCAAGATCAATGTGGTAATGGTAGTGAATGTCTGGCTAACATCAGCATAGGTGGTCTGGCACTCCCTGAACTCAGGTGCGGAGAACATCTTACTATGGACTGTAGCGAAACGGATAGAATTACTGCAGTACAGAACTGGATAAGGACTTTTACTGCTCAGGACGGAGATGGCATAGAATTGACTGTAGATAATGACCTGGACCTGACTGCTCTGGAAGCTTTACCGTGCAACATCTCAATGCTTGTCAATTTTTCCATCATAGATGACTGTAATAGAACCTTGGATTGTAGTAGAGAGATCATAATCATCGATGATGAGCAACCCCTCTTGGATTGCCCTGCTCAATTAGAATTATCTGATTCTGATTCTGATCCCATGGCTACTATCACACCATGGCTGGCAGAAGCAACAGCTTCAGATAACTGTGATTCTGATCCAGTATTGACAAATGATTTCAGCTCATTGGATGATCTGTGTGAAGTCGCTAGTGATCTGGTAATCACCTTTGAGGTGGTAGACGCTTGTGGCAATAGCAATAACTGCCAAGCAACAATAACTGTTGTACATGCCATGCCTGTATTGACTTGTCCAGACCCATTGGAGCTTAATTGTGGGGCAGCCATGGCCGATGAGCAAGTTGCGGAATGGCTTTCGGCAGTGGTAGCGACCGGAAATGACGGGAATAACATCGATAATGATTTCTCTGGTCTTGCAGGAATAGAGCCTTGTGGTGAAGTGCAAACTATTACGTTTACCACTAATAACACCTGTGGAAATGCTGCTGACTGCAATTCAACCTTTATGATCATAGATGAGGAAGCTCCAGAAATAATCTGTCCACAGGACTTGGAATTGGACCTTGAAGTATCGGATGCAAGTAATCAGATAACGTCATGGCTTGAATCAGTAACAGCAACGGATTGCAACACTTACACGATCAATGACGATTATGGACTGGACTTCAGCAATATCATTTGCGAAGAGAGTGAAATAATCACGTTTGTGGCGGAGGATAGATGTGGTCTTACTTCGAGCTGTAGTGCAACTTTAGATCTTATCAATACTGCAACCATAGAGATCATATGTCCAGAAAACATCTGGTACAACTGCTCGGACCCACAACTTGAATTCAAAATCAATACTATGCTTTCAGAAATAGAAGTGATTACTTCCAGTAGTTACCAGCTCGAAAATAACTTCAATCCTCTGGATCTTCTACCAGACGATTGCCTGCAAGATGGATTAGAAATAGAAGTGGTAGCAATAGATGCTTGTGATAATGAAACGACTTGTCTTACCTTAATAAATTTCAGACCTAGTCCAGAAATCTACATACCGAATATCATAACGCCAGATAGTGATGGATTCAATGATTACTTTACTGCTTTCGGGAATGAATCTGTGGATTATATTGCGTCTATGACCATATTTAACAAATGGGGGTCTAAAATCTTTGATGTGTCAGATATTGCAATCAATGAGGAGAGAGAGGGCTGGGACGGCAGATATGGTGTGGAAGACGAAAACATCAATGTATACACCTACCACCTGGTCATTATCGATACTAATGGTAATGAGATAGACAAAGTTGGCACTATTCAGATCCTTAAATAAAATTCTCCATTCTGCCATAGTGACAAAACATCATTCTATTCAAGATAAGAAATCAGAACAATCAATATCCGATGCCTGGTCTTTAACTTTTACAGTCTTAATACTTTCCTAAAAGCCATGTGACTTGGTTGCGTAATCAAAGTCAGAATCGTTAGAGTATTGTAATTAAGAAGTATCTTTGCAATTCCTCCCATAAAGCGCTGATACTTCCTGATACTCGATTTAAATGAATTCGGCTTTAGTTATTTGATTGGATTGGTTTTTGCCCGATTTCAAATAGCCTTCTAACTATCTGAGAATAAAAAGAGACACTATGATTAGGTTTTCCATTAACCTATTGTTGTTTGTATTTGTGACATTTGACGTCCTCGGCACAGGTATTCCATCTGGTTCTGAAAGTCCATTTATTGTTGTATGTCCACATACAGATGTTAAGATACAATCTTGCCTTCCTCCTATTCCCGCTATATTAAATAATAACTTACCTGACAATACGCTAGACCAAGATTGGTTCAATGCTATCGATGGACAAAGTGATATTGGTAGTAGCTGTAATGGTCCTGTTACTGTAAAGGCTGGATTCGGTACTTTGCTCAATACACCAGCAGATTGCAATGATATTGCAATTTACCAAAGAACTATTACTGTTTACGATGGACCCCCTGGTTCCATAACACCTTCTCAGGATTGTGTTGTCACTTATGAAGTTGATAATCCATTTTACATACTAAGAGATATTTCTATTTCCTTACCAGTTCCACCCACGATAGTTCAGTGTAGTGATGATGTGGATGCTGAGTATCAAAAATTCTTGGACAACTTAGGTTACACTGTATATGATGAAGGCTGTGCCTTACCGATTACAGAAAACACATCACATCCCAGATGGCAGCCACTACCAACTACAATCAGATATCTAGAAAGTCCTGAAAATCCAAACGGATGCGGAACTTCCCTCAATCCAGGAAATGGATATTTGAGCTATGCTTTTTACGTCATAGATGCTTGCGGTCATGAAATGTCAACTATTGCAGAATTTATAGTCATCGATGACGTTCCTCCTGTGATCACAAATTGCCCGGCAGATTTAACCTTAGATCTTACCTTAGGACAAGCAGATATAGACAAGCTGATAACAGACCATTTGGATACAGCCACAGCTTCAGATAATTGCAATCCTGATCCTGATATAAGTAATACTTACTTGCCGACAACCATAGATTATAATGCCTGTAACGAAGAAGATTATGAAATCTTTATTATGGCAAATGATGATTGTGACAATAATGTTCCTGTCAGCTGTATGACGAAGATTACTATTACCAATTCAGGAGGCATAGTAATGGATTGCCCAGATGTGCCTCTGAATCTGGAATGTGGAGATCCTCTTAATGAAAATACAGTAGATAATTGGTTTGCGACAGTGAGAGCAGAAGATTTTGGTGGATTACAGCTTCAAGATATCACAAACAATTTTGACAAATCAAACCTTAATAATCCTAACTGTCCTTCCAGTATCAATGTAACTTTCATAGCCACTGATAATAGATGCATGCGTACAGAAACCTGCACGCAATTCATCAATATAGATGACACCATTCCACCCGTGACCATGGGCTGTCCTGCGAATATGAGCATCAATGCTGACTCGCCTACCCTGGTAGCTGACGTGAATGACTGGCTTAATCAATTTACGGCAACAGACCAGTGCAATACTGGAAATATTACATCCAATGATTTTGATCAGAATATCATCAATGGTACCAATTGTGGTTCCAGAACCGTGGACATTCAGTTTGTAGCGGATGACTTATGCAATCCAGCAGATTCATCCTGTGTAGCGACTCTGGACATCATAGATAACATCGTGTCTGAATTCTCTACTTTCCCACCAGACACCACAATAGAATGCTCTACTAGCCCCAACACAGCGGAGCTACAAGCGTGGATAAATCAAGCCGTTGCCGGAAATAACCTGGGTCAATCATTCACAGTACAAAGTGATTTGGATTTTTTCAATCCACTCTTTTCTGAATGTGGTGCAGAAATAGAAGTCACCATCTTCTTCTTGGACCAATGTGACATTCCGATAGAAAGAATAGCAAGAATTTTCATCTCTGATAACATAGCACCGACTATCACTTGTCCTGCTGACGCCACTTTTGATGCCGACCTCTCTCCAGATATCGAGGCTGATATTATCGGCTGGATAGGATCAGCAACAGTGAATGATAATTGTGGTACTAATAACTTACAACCCACCTTCAATGATTACTTCTCTGGAGCTTTCGCAGGTTGTGATGAAGAAATAACAAATACCATAACCTTCAATGTCTCAGACAAATGTGGCAACATGAGTCCCATCTGTACCTCACAATTGACTCTGAGGACTGAAAAAACACCGCTGATCAGCTGCCCGCCAGATCTTATTCTGGAATGTGGCGACACGACGAACCAAGATCAATTAATAGCTTGGTTGGATAGGCCATTGGCTACTTCAGTATTAGGGGACACCTTGATCGATCAGACTGATTTCGATATCAGCTCATTGGATCTCATATCCTGTCTCAATAATCAAGAAGTCAGATTCTTTGTGTCTGAATCTTGTGCACCAGGCATGTTTTTAGAGAGCGAATGCTTTTCCAACATCAGAATATCAGACACCACGCCACCTACGCTTACTTGTCCAGGGGCTTTGACCTTGAATACTACAGGGACTGATAACAATGCACTAGTCGATGACTGGTTGGCTACGGTGGAGTTTGGTGATAATGGCTGTTTGGATCCAATTCTTACTACCGATTATGACGACAACATAGATTTTTGCGCCCAGAGTGGAGCTATGAATGTCACCTTCAATGTGCAGGATCAATGTGGACTGATGGCACTAAGCTGTGTGGGCAGGATAACTTTCAATTCCAGCCTTCCTCAAGCCAATTGTCCGCCTGCTAATTTCGTATTGGAATGTGGAGACGCTGATAATGAAACTTTCATACAAGACTATCTTGCCTTGGCAACAGCCATGGACAACTCAGGTGTCGACCTCAGTATCAGCAACAATTACGATCCTGCAACCTTACCTACCACTGGTTGTAACGAATCCGTGCTGGTAGAGTTCTTAACGATGGATGATTGCGGCCAAGTCAATAGCTGCCAAGTGAGTATCGCTATCTTGGATACCCAAGCACCAGAATATATTGATGATTGCGCCACCTTGAGTTTATCCCTGCTATCAGGTACTCCTATAGAAAACAAAAAATTAAGCTTCCAGAACTGGTTGGATGGCATAGCGATCACAGATTGCAATGCCTTTACTTTGACTCATGATTTTGATCCTGAGACTTTTACGGTGGATTGTGATGACATCACCATTCCCATCATTCTCTCACTGGAAGATGAGTGTGGATGGATAGCACCTCAGTGTGCCAGTCAGATCATCATCACCAACAATATAGATGCGACGATAACCTGTGCTCAGGATTTTACGGTGGAATGTGGAGACATGGATAATGAACAGCTTATAAGAGACTGGCTGGATACGGCTACGGCCAATGATAACTTGGGTAACAGTTTTGATGTCAATGACGATTTTGATTTCAATAATCCAGACTTGTTCCAGTGTATGAGTGCAATCGTCGTTAATTTTGAAATGGTGAATATCTGTGGGGCCACTGAGAGTTGCATGGCTAATCTGAACGTCATAGATAACACTGATCCTGAGGCCATATGTCCAGATCCTATCAGTTTGGTATTAGAGTCTACGACTTTTGATACTGATGTGACGAACTGGCTCAATACTGTAAGTGGAACGGATGCTTGCATATCTTCTCTCAATTATGTCAATACCTATACACCGATAAATTCCATCCCGCCTTGTACGGCTTCTGAGGACTATTCTATCAATTTCAGAGCCTTGGATGGTTGTGGTAATTCTGATGAGTGTATGGCTGTTCTGACAGTAACGACGGATAAGGTGCCTAGGATCAATTGTCCTGATAATGATCTGATGCTGGAATGTGCAGACGCAGATAATGATAACCTCATCTCCTCTTGGTTACAGACAACGAATGGAACAGATGCAGAGGGTGGCTTCCTCATGGTCACTGAAAATTATAATTCAGCTGACCTGACGGCAATAAACTGCAATGGTACCATAGAAGTGGAATTCAGTATCACGGACGGTTGTAATATCACTGAGGTATGCAGCAAACAGATTATCGTAGAAGATACAACACCTCCTACTGCTGTCTGCCCTACTGACTTGACGATTAATTCCAGTAATCCTGACGGCGTGGATCTGGCCAAAGCGTGGATGGAATCGAACGGTGCATTGGACGATTGTTCCATAGCAACCGCTTCTGTGGATGTCGCTTTCTTGATCCCTACGGTACTTTGTAATATGACGGAAATCAATGAAGTGGAATTCTTTGCCGAAGATGAATGCGGATTGACGGATGCTTGTACAGCGACTCTAACCATCAATCAAGCTTTACCAGAAATCTCTTGCCCAGATGACATTCAATTGCAATGTGGCGCCAGTACCAATCAAGATGAGATAGATGCATGGTTGGTTGCATTCTCAGGAACAGACAACAATGGCAACGACTTGGTGGTTACTGACAACTTCAGCAATACCAATCTGCCCAATGATTGTGAGTCATCTGTAGAATTTGAATTTAAGGTCTCTGACAATTGTGGCAAAGAAAGTGTTTGTCTCCAAAGCATCGTACAGAGAGATACAATAGCTCCTATCATTATTAATTGTCCTACTGCCTTAGAGTTGAATGTCGAGACAGCAGATCTCAATGATCAGATAAGCGTTTGGCTGACTAGTTTTGATGCAATGGATAACTGTAATAATGCAGATATTGCCCTGACTAATGACTACAATTTGGAAATTGAAGAATTTGATTGTGGAGATACGCAGGATGTAACTTTCCAAGCTGAAGACAGATGTGGAAATATAGATGCAACGTGTACAGTCAATATAAACATATTCAATGAATTGCGCCCAGAGATCAGCTGCCCTGAGGATATCATTGTCAAGTGTAATGAAGGGGATTTAGAATTTCAGATAAATGAATTCTTACTGGATTTCATTCCCATGTCGCTAGATAGCGCAGGTGTGACGACTGACTTTGACATTAGCGCTGTGGATACAGAATGTAGTGGAGCTTTCACTCAGGAAGTTATTTTTACGATTACGGATAGATGCGGGAATTCTGACGAATGCAGTGCTTTCATCGAATTCATACCGGCAGCAGCGGTATACATACCTACCATATTCAATCCGTCAGGGACAGGAGAAGATAGATTCTTCAGTATTCGTTCCAATGTTGCCGTGGAGACTATTACCTCTTTTCGTATCTATAGCAGATGGGGAGATCTGATGTTTGAAAGGAAGAATTTTAATCCTAATCAGGAAGAGGGATGGAATGGCCGGGATAATTTTGGCAACAATGTACAAGGTGTCTACGCCTACGTAATAGAGTATGAGGATATTTTTGAGAATCCTTTCAGACACGAAGGGACCTTGACATTGATAGAATAAAAGTAAGAATATCGGCTCAATGTGATTTTTGTAGTATATCATTAAATATATAAGCAAGAACTACGAGATGCCCACTTATAAACATAGTGTTAGTATAGCAAAGCCTTAGATTTTTCATAGACTTTGGGCATTTAATCTATATTTGCCGTCAGTAAAAAGACGTGTGGATATGCCCCTAGATAAGTCTATCAAATCGGTCCTCATCATAGGAAGTGGACCCATCATCATCGGACAAGCTTGCGAATTTGATTATTCTGGAACCCAAGCCTCTCGATCACTGCGAGAAGAAGGGATAGAAGTCAGTCTGATCAATTCCAATCCTGCAACCATCATGACCGATCCGGTCACCGCAGATCATATTTATCTAAAGCCTCTCACTGTACAATCTCTCAGAGAGATACTTGTGGAAAGGCAAATAGACGCTGTACTCGCCACCATGGGAGGACAGACTGCATTGAATTTAGCCATAGAGGCTGGGAAACATGACTTATGGGAAAAGTACAATGTTAAATTAATAGGCGTAGATCTGGAAGCCATAGATCTAGCAGAAAATAGAGAAAGATTCAAAGAGCATGTCATCAGCCTAGGCATGTCGCATGCACCGTCAAGGATCGCCAACTCTTTTTTAGAAGGAAAATCAGCAGCACAAGAAATAGGGTTTCCACTTGTAATCAGACCTTCCTTTACGCTTGGTGGAACAGGTGGAGGATTTGTGATGAACGAGGAAGATTATGATGCCGCACTTAGGAGAGGGCTGGATGCCTCCCCTTCTCATGAGGTCATGATAGATAAAGCTGTCCTCGGGTGGAAAGAATATGAACTTGAACTCCTCAGGGATTCTAATAATAATGTTGTCATTATTTGTACAGTAGAAAACCTGGATCCTATGGGAATCCATACAGGGGATAGTATTACAGTAGCTCCAGCTATGACCTTAAGCGATACGGCTTATCAGAAAATGAGAAACGAAGCAATCCTACTCATGAGGTCGATGGGTAACTTTGCAGGTGGATGCAATGTCCAATTTGCAATCAATCCTGAAACAGAAGATCTCATATGCATAGAGATAAATCCTAGAGTTTCGAGATCCTCTGCACTGGCCAGTAAAGCGACTGGGTATCCCATCGCCAAAATCGCCTCCAAGCTCGCCATCGGTTACAATCTCGATGAACTTAAAAATCAAATCACCAAGACCACCTCAGCCTACTTTGAACCTACCTTGGATTATGTCATCGTGAAAATGCCGCGATGGAATTTTGATAAATTCTATGGGTCAGATCATACCCTGGGCTTACAGATGAAATCCGTGGGAGAGGTCATGGCCATAGGGAGGACTTTTACAGAAGCTTTACAAAAGGCCTGTCAGTCGCAAGAAAACAATAGAGCTGGGCTGGGCGCCGACAAGAAAGAATGGATCAAGACCGATGACATCTTACAGCGTCTGGAGAATGTCAGCGATGACAGAATCTACAGAGTCAAGGATGCACTGCGTCTAGGAGTACCCATCAGCACAGTGCAGAGATTGACCAAGATAGACCCATGGTATCTCAAGCAAATAAAGAAACTGGTCAATCTTGAAAACAAGCTGGGCCAATACAACATACCGGAGGACATTCCTGATGCCTTTCTCAGAGAACTCAAAGTCAATGGGTATTCAGATGCTCAAATAGCGTGGCTTATGCGCATAGACGAAAAGGAGGTGACGACGCATCGCAAGAAAAAGGGTATCACAAGAACTTATAAAATGGTGGATACTTGTGCAGCAGAATTTGAGGCGAAGACCCCTTATTTCTATTCTACTTTTGATTCAGAAAATGAAAGCATTCCTTCTGACAAGAAAAAAATAGTTGTACTCGGTTCAGGGCCCAACAGGATTGGCCAAGGGATAGAATTTGATTATTGTTGTGTGCACGGAATACTAGCGATCAAGGATGCGGGCTACGAGGCGATCATGATCAATTGTAATCCAGAAACCGTTTCGACAGATTTTGATGTAGCCGACAAACTATATTTTGAGCCCGTCTACTGGGAGCACTTGCTGGAAATACTGGAACTGGAAAAACCCGAAGGGGTCATCATTCAATTGGGCGGGCAGACCGCACTTAAATTGGCCAAGCAGATAAAAGCTGCTGGATTCAACATCATAGGGACTGATTACGAAAGCATGGACCTCGCTGAAGACAGAGGACGTTTCTCTGACTTGCTCAAGGAACTCGGCATCCCCTACCCTAAATATGGTATAGGAAACGACATAGACAAGGCGCTGGAAGTCGCTAATCGTGTATCGTACCCGGTACTCGTAAGACCCTCATATGTACTGGGTGGGCAACGGATGAGAATCGTGATAAATGATGAAGAACTGGAAAGACATGTCCTTAGCATCTTCAAGCACATGCCTGACAACCAAGTGCTGATAGATCAGTTCCTGGAGCGTGCCAAGGAAGCGGAAGTCGATGCCATCTGTGATGGTGAGGATGTGCTGATCATGGGCATCATGGAGCATATAGAACCAGCCGGCATTCACTCTGGAGATAGCTCTGCAGTATTGCCGACTTATTCCTTATCTGATGATGTAGTGGAGCAGATGCGGTCTTATACCAAGAAGCTGGCCCTCGCCTTGAAAACCAAAGGTCTGATCAATATCCAGTTTGCCATAAAGGACGAGCGGGTCTACGTTATAGAAGCTAATCCTAGGGCTTCCAGAACAACACCTTTCATCGCCAAGGCTTACCAGGTGCCTTACCTCAAGTATGCCACGCAAGTAATGCTTGGCTACAAAAAAATAAAGGATTTCGAGATAGAGCAAAAGCTCGAAGGTTACGCCATCAAAGTGCCTGTATTCTCATTCAATAAATTTCCGAACGTTGATAAACAACTGGGACCGGAAATGAAATCCACTGGCGAGGCCATCCGTTTCATCAAAGACCTCAATGATCCATTCTTCAGGAAATTGGAACGAGAAAGAAGCATGTATCTGAGTCGATAAAACTTTTATCAACTGATTATAAACAAGCTGACGATGGACTTTACGAGCTTTTAATAGATCTAATCGTAGTGCTGCCTATCGGACTATCTTCGATCTATCCTTTTAAGAGTTCCTTATCAGCTCGGAAAGATTATTTGCTTTCTGGTATTAATAATAACTACATTATTAAGCGCAGCATACAGACTGTTATAAATTTGGCTGAACTTTGTAATAACTTCACTTGGTAACTCATTCCACCATATGCCTTTACAAGATGCATCTTACTTATTTTCCTCTGACCGGCTAGGCTTTCGCCCTTGGCAAAATAATGACCTGCCTGGGATGGCAGCCATCTGCGCAGACGAGCAGGTCATGACGTACTTTCCCAGCACCTTGACTAAGGAAGAAACATGGAATTTCATAGAGCGAATGCAAGTGCTTTATGAAGAAAGGCAGCATTGTTACTTTGCAGTGGAGCTATTAGAAAACAGACAACTGATAGGCTTTATTGGTTTAGGGTACCAGACTTTTGAATCAACATTTACTCCGATGGTTGACCTCGGATGGAGATTGACACCAGAAGTTTGGGGTTGCGGCTTGGCAACTGAAGGTGCTAGACGCTGTATGATCTATGCTAAAAATGAACTAGGTCTAAATCACCTCTATGCCATCGCTCCAGAACTCAATCTCAAATCCATCAAAGTCATGAAAAAAATCGGGCTACAATTCAATCAGGAATTTTTACATCCGTTGCTTGGTGAGTATAAAGAGCTGCAACGCTGTGTCCTCTATGATAAATCTATCTGATTACTGTAAACTGATTGGTCAATATTTCTTTGCCAGAATATACATGCAGAAGTTATACAAGTCATGTCGCCACTGATAGAAAACTCTTTTATTACGTAGACTACAGTATCCGATTGAATATCAGTAAGATTCAAATCATCAATTGATATTAAATCCTCACCATATGAATCACGATACCACAAAAGCAATTCGCTGCCCGCATTTTTCGTTGAGTATCACCACGGAGCCAACTGGAGCAACGAAAATATCTTCATGCACAGGAAGCTCAAATTCTGCATTTCCAAAGTAAACGTATTTGAAATAAGATTTGATCCACATTTACTTAACTCTGCTGTGTAATCACCTGGCTCTGAAACACGAATGGCTTTAGAACATTCTCTATTAGACCAATACAAGAAACTTTATTAGATCCCTGATCAACTCTAAAAATTAATCAAAATAACTTGGAAACCTCTACCTTACAATTGTAATCTGCCGCATGATCCACGCTCCACCCAGTTCCACATTTATGAAATACAACCCCGCAGTAAGCTCATCAACTTGTACTCTAGTTTCGGTCGCACCATTAAAAGTCTCTGAGAATAAAACTTTACCTGTGATGTCTAAGATATCATATTGAGAAATCTCTGCTGAGGCTGAAGTCAGCTTTATCTCGGTAGTAGCTGGATTAGGATAAATGCTGATTAACTCGTCAGAGTCATCATCAGTAGTACTCGTCGTAATATATACATACGCTGGCACTCGATCAGAAACGCAAGTCTGACCTCCAGGAGTACTGATCCATCGCTCCGCGTAATAAATCGTATCCGCAACAATATCGTTCAAGAACAAATCGCCTTGAGTTATAAAACTGCCCAGCGTAAGATCACCCCACCACAATACTGTTCCTAGTCCAGCATCTGCAGTCAAAAAAGCTGAGCCTCCAGACGACACATAAATATCCTCTACAACGGGAGACTCTACAACTATTTCTTCCATGGTGATGACCTGAGTCATTATATTCTCGCCACAATTATTCTGTACTTCTGCTGAATAAGTTCCTGGTTCCGTCACCCAGATAGTTCTAGTAGTATCACCAGTGGACCATAGAATATTAGAATCTGCATTCACTTCAAGTCTGACTGGTGTCCCTGAACAAAATGAAGTACCATCTGGAGCAAATATATCCAAAGGATCGGATTCATTCTTAATGTAAATATTCTCTGTAAAGAGATTACATCCTGTATTTGGATCGATTAATTCCACATTATAGTAACCTGTCGAATCCACCACTATTGAACGAGTTGTTGCTCCTGTGCTCCAGTCGTAAATATAATTATCTGGTGCTTGCAAAGTTGTTGTTTCTCCTGTACATAATACAGTACCACCCATCACTTCAATAGTCAAGAAGCCGACTGGACAATCCCACTCATCGACTGTCAAGGCTTGGTCTATAGCAGGATTCTCAATTACAGTTCTCATACCTGAAGGCCAACTAACGACCAGACTATCTATGGCAACATGTTGTCCGATACCAAAATGTATACCTAAGGTACTCATCGGTGTCCAGCTCGTACCACAACGAACTTCCCTCATCTGCTTACCCCAGTCGCCATAAATTTCCATCTTAGCACCTATCCCGTTCCGATTACTGGATCGTCCTATCGGGTTTATTCTGATCCAGTGATTATCATTGCCTTCGTTATAGTATACTAGATTAGAAAACTGCATATCCAAGAATCCATCACTATTCAAATCTCCGATCGCACCCATATTGAATGCGATGGGCGAAGTGGTGAAAGTCATATTCCCATTATTATAATAAATGACATTAGGCTTATCCATCATGATATCCATATCTCCATCATTATCGAAATCGGCTGAGAAACATTCTACCGTCAGTGTACCGGTCTTGTCTATCCCGCTACCCTCTATGACATCTGTAAAAGTGCCATCCCCATTATTACGCATCAATCTGTGGCTCATATTATGATTCGTGATAAAAACATCAAAATCTCCATCATTATCAAAATCTTCCCAATGAGAAACCCAAGACTGAGCACTGTCATCCAGCCCTGCGCTGGCTGCCACCTCGGTGTAATTTCCATTACCATCGTTATTATACAACTGATTGATAAGTGCTGGATTATCAGGGTCTGTGTTCAGTGAAATGCACTTAGTCAAGTACATGTCCATATCCCCATCATTATCATAATCCACCCAACTGGAAACATAATTCCCAGCCATCTCTTCTGGCGTAGTAAGTAGCGACTGATCGAGTATCAGCTGACCATTGCCATCGTTACGGTAAGGGTGATTCTGATCAAGGTCATGACAGATAAAGGCATCCAGATGTCCATCATTGTCTATATCAGCAAAGTTATTTCTCTGACTGAATATATCATCCGGCATCAGCACTTCTTCAAAGTCTGTACCGTTGGCATTCGCGTATAGAAAAGAAGCATTGGTTTCGCCACCAGAACACAAATCATTATAACCATTATTGTCAATATCGCCCGCGCAGATACTCCACCTAGGTTCATTGTAAGACTTCAAGATTGTTTGGTGATCAAAACCATTATCCGTCTGATAAGCTATATCCACCCTGAAAGTTGAAACCCCTACTATATCATCCTTATGATCGCCATTCATATCGACAACGCAGTGTCTGAGAATAGCAAAAAAGTCTTGGGTATACCTCTGTGGTGTAAAACTCACTTGTGCTGACAAGCTGTGATATACCATGGTGCAGATGATGATGCTAGTAATTCTCATAATGTACCTGATGATGATTAACTTTAAATAAAGGTAGGGAACTTTAAACGTCAAACTTCATAAAAGCTTTGCTTTCCCCGACACCTTATAAACGAAAAATCCCATCAAGACGTCGCCTTGATGGGATTTTTGATAAATATATTTTACTTGCACTATCTCGTCGGAAATACCAGATCAGGACTCACATTAGAAACGAATTCTCTTAGGCTGGCTTCATCAAATTTTTCAAGATTGACAAAGGTCCAGCTTACGCCTTCATCTATGGAAGATGCAAAAAGATTAGTCCACGCCTCAACGTCCTTTCCATTATAAGACAAATAATACCTGACCGGTATCACGGTCTGCAATTGGCCTTCAGATTTCAGGAATTCCGGATGAGTACCCACTTCGACGCCTGTGTATTTGAATCCTTGGCTCATAAGCATATCTCCTTCAGACTTCAGGTCAGAGATGATAAAAGTCTCCCCGCCACCCATCTTGACGACATCAGCATGGGTAAGGGCAGCAACTTTCTCATAATTGTTATTTTGGATGGCTTCAGCATATTGCTCAGCAAAATTAGTCAAGGCTTTTGATTCTGGCACATCTGCCAGGAGTATAAGGTCTCCCACTTTGTCTTGTGCCATCAAAGCAATGGATACCAAAGAAAAAAGAAAGGTTAATTTTAGTTTACTCATTTTGTCTAGAAACTTTTATAAAAATGTAGACAGCGAAAATCACATGCCTAATTTAGCTCTCACCAGGTTACCGACATCCACAGACTGGTCAGCATACAATAAAAAGCCTGTGCTATAATCGAAGATGTAAGTATAACCATTCTCAGCAGCCACCTGGTCGATAGCACTCTGGATTCTATCTCTGAGGGGTTTAAGTAATTTCTCACTTTTACTGAGAATATTTTGTTGACTTTCTTGTTCAAATTTTATCAGCTCCTGTTTCTCAGATTCCAGCTTAGCGCCTTGCTCATCAAGTTGCAAAGGTGATATTTCTCCTCTGCTTTGTTTCTTTTCCAGCTCTGCATATTTGTTCTGTAGAGCAGCTAATTTATCCTTGCCTTTTTTCATCAATTGATTTCGAAAGGTCTCAATGTTGGCATTGGCTTCTTTCACCTCAGGCATCTCTTGGACTATGGCCTGAGTATCCACGTATCCTAAGGTTTGAGCATTCAAACTTACAGTCAGAAAAAAGCAGCAAATAATTACTGATAATCGGGAGTTATTTTTCATAGTTTTCTTAAAATAGTAATAAAAAATACTGGAGCTTAATGATCCTTATTTACTCTTAATACCCAGTTCTCTTTTAATCTCGGCTGTCTTATCGAATTCATCATTCAGATACAATAGTCCGGCGGCACTTGATCTGTCCAGGATGATATCATAGCCTTTGATTTGAGCATATTCTTCTATGGCTGTAAACACTTGGTCTTGTATTGGACTGACAAGTTCTTGCCTTCTTCTGAACAAGTCGCCCCCTTCTCCAAATCTTCGCTTCTGCAATTCTCTTACTTCTCTTTCCTTAGTGGTTATCTCTTCCTCTCTTTCGATTTTTGCATCTGGGCTCAAGAGTACTTGCTCAGCTTGAAATCTATTATAGAGACTTTTTATTTTATCATATTCTTGAGCAATATTCTGGCGCCACTTAGCGGTAAGCTCATCGATTTCATTTTGAGCTGCTTGATAATCATCCAGATTTTCCAGTATGTTGTTGACATCTACGATTGCTACTCTCTGACCTTGCAAGCTGAAGGAAAGGAATGCTGTTAATATTAAGATGAAAGTGATTTTGGTGTTCATGTTAAACTGGATTTATGATTATGCAAGGTATACCTTCATAAGGTCAATGAGACACTAAAGGTATCCTTGTGACTTTGATTTAACTATTGTTTAACGGCAAATATTAAAGGACCCTTGCACGGGGTGACAAAAATACCCTTAGAATCGAATATTTTAATTAAAAAAAGGCCCCTAAAAGGGACCTTTCTTATGATTTAACGTGATTTTAGTTCAATAAGGTTAGTTGACCTTGAACGGCCTTCGTCTGACCTGTCGACATTTCTAGCACAAACTGGTAGACATACACCCCCTGGGCCAGGTTTTTACCATTCTTGGTTCCATCCCAGCACGATCTTTCCTCCCCTACTAGATTATCATATGATTCAAAAACAAGATTTCCCCATCTGTCATAAATGGTCATAGAGATAATTTTGCTGATAGCGTCCTCACCAAAAATCGTAAACTTGGCATCTTCACCACCTTGTGAGGGCTGGAATACTGTCGGTATATAATATTTAGGCTGTTTATCTGTGATCGTCACAGTGATTTTCCTCAACTCTGTGCAACCATGAATGTCTGTAACCTCAACCATATACTCCAGATCCGTATCAGGCGTTATCATCGCTGAAAGGCAGTCGTCGCATTCAAAACCCTCAGGTCCTGACCAGCTGATGGAGGCAATTTCTGAGCTTGGTAAATTATAACTCACTTCCAATAGAGCATTACTCCCTTCTGATACGAAAATATCGGAGCCTTGTGGCAAATTCACCTCCAAGGCGTCTGGATTCCTAATGACGCTTATAGTGTCACTTGTGACACAAGACATCTGATCCACCGTCCTCAAGATGTAAGTCCCAGGAATATCCACTAAGTATTTATCATCCATCGGCTCCAGCAATTGGCCTTGATCATCTATCCATTGCATTTCATAGTCCAGAACAGGACTTAACATTACTCCAACTAACTCAACTGGTTGATCACAATAGATAATCTTATCCTCACCAGCAGAGATGTCCAGAGCAGGCGTGACCTCAATTTCAAAGTCTCCCTGCCATTCCATGAGGCAACCATTGGCATCGGTTGCAGATAATATTTCATAACGCATGTCGCTGTCTGTCTCGATGGCTTCCAGATAAGTCGCATCATTTAATTCTAATTCTATTTGTTCTCCTTCATTTGTTTCCAATACGACCGACCACGGGCCAGCGCCAGACAAAGCCAACTTTAGAAAAGCTCTATCCCCAGCACAAATAACAGCGCTCCCTTCCATTTCCAAACTGGAAACTGGATAAGTGACCAAATCGTGTTCCAGCATCACAGAACAATTCTTGTAGGCTACCTCTACTTCATAACTATTCTTATCCTCATCGATTATTATTTCTGAATCTGTTGAGGAATTCTGATCGTTCCATACGAAGGTCGCCTCAGAGATCAAACTCATATCATCCAATTTTGCCATTAATCTCACTGGCTCACCTGCGCAGGCGATTTCAGGCTCTTGAGTTATGGTACCAGCGATGCTGGATTCTACATTAAGGACCACAACTAAAGCTTCACTCGTACAACCATTCGTTGCAAATATCTCGTATGTATGGATGCCATTTTCACTGGCACTTAACTCTAAATCAATAGACCCGTAATCAGAAGAAATATGGAGCAGCCCCTTGGTATCGTACCAATAAAATCGAGCATCAGGATCATCTGAGTTCAATTCAAAAGTCACTGCGTCGTCTGGACAAGTTACCAGCTCTCGTGTCACGGCGGTCAGTATAGGTGCTTCGCAGCAAGTACTGGCAGCATTGAAATAGTTGGTTCTGTCAGTCTTACAGGATTTTGAGATGTAGGCACCTAGTTCGCCATCAGAGAAAGATTTGAAACCTACCATGCAATCCATTTCAGTATCGCAGCTAGGGTTTGATCTCGTCACCAAAGTCATACAGACTTCCCATTCCTGTGTCATCCCAGTTCCACACAAAGGATAATCATCGTCTCCATATCCGAGGTTAGGATCTGGTGTGGGATTAGTGCAGCAAGCATCATCAAAATCAAAGCAAGAGGGATCGAATGAATTGACAAATATCCATCCTGATGCAATGTTCTGACCGCTAATGTAGCCCATAGGATTCTCGCTATTCAGATTATATTCTATCGGCCCGGATTCATACCAGACCCAAGCTCCGGCTGGGTCGCCTTCGCAGATAGGATTTGCTGTTGTAAAACTTGTGTTACCTTGGGTTTCTAGCCTTTGAGTAATATTAGCAGGCTCACCCGTAGAGGTGAAAGAAGCTGGATCCCACCCTTCTCCAAAAAAAGGTACTATACCTTGCAAGTAATTACAAGACACATTCTGGAAGCCTGAAATCTTATAGCATAATTCCACTGCTTCTCCTGGCTGAAAAGGGCCAGAAAAGTCAGACCCTTTAGAAGTGGATTTCACTGCCAAGGTATTATGGATGTTACAGACATTCTCATCTTCGGAAAACGTTGTGCATAGATCAAACTCTCCTTCAGTCCCATCTGTAGAGGAGACTGCTATCCAATAAGTCTTATTGCTCTCAAATAAAATATTTTTCAACTCAACAGTGGATGCCGAACTGCGATTACAGTCTATAGCAATGAGCTCATCACAAGTCCCTTCATAAATGACTATCGCTGGATAACTCAACTCAGTACTAGTACAATCCACTGATAAGATTCGACTACTGCTGTGAGCGCTGATCCTATACCAAGCAGTACCAAAAGGCGATCCTTGACAAGCAATGGATTCTTTATCAAAATATCCAGGAGTATCAGAAACATTGCAGCCTGTAATGCAGCTTGTCGATCCATCCAGAACTGATTCGATCACATCTATTGCAGTTGTGCAGAGCGAATTATTCGAGTCACAGGATTGAGCTTGTTGTGAGAAAAACAGGAGCAGAGAAAAGAGGGCAGTCGTGCCAGATGTTTTAAATTTTGATGTGCTGAATCTGTTCATGAGTTATCAGTTTATAAATGGGAAAAAGGCATACTCCAACGGAGCATACCTTCAGGTTTTGGGATGACCTCTATGGCCACTTTATCTATATTAAGCTCAATCATAAATGATCTTTTGCATATGTAATACACATATACACCTAGCTAATTTTTTTTCTGTACAATTGGATGTGATAATGTCTTAGGATAAGACAGTGCAAACATATTGTAAATAATTGTAATATGTAATACATTGGCAATTAATCTTTAAAAATGATTTCTTCTCTATTTTATGGCATGAAAAAGGCCCATCGAATGAATCGACGGGCCACATATTTAGTGCTAACGAAAACTCTAGATTATATCTGCAATAAGGTTACTTAGCCCTTTTCAGATTTGTTGCTGTAATTTCTCGAAGCGAATGCCTCGAATTCTCCGACAAGAAACAGAACTATATAGCCTGTATCGCAGGCTATATAGTTTGCTTTACTTGTATTAATCAACCAAGATCATTTTGTATTCAGCAACGCCTTGGTCAGTAGTCAGTTTGACATAGATCACACCAGTCGCTTCTATGTCTCTTCTATCCAAGACCATCACTTTTCCACCTCTCTCGTATTGCTCCTGCTTTCTGTGTATCAACTTTCCATTCACATCATAAAATTCCCATATGCCCTTTCCAGCTTGTGGTATGTGGAATTCTATTTCTGTGCTTGTTATCCATGGATTCGGTGTGACCGCTATTATGCTAGTCTCCTCATCTATTCTTGTATCCAACCTTAACGCAGTCTTCTCGCCTGCCCCCACATAGGCTTCTGTACGTGTTACCGCTGAACTCAGCTCAAACTTGCCACTCAAGTCAACCGTCTCTTTAGCTCTGATAACTATCTCAAATAGTACATCCTCACTTGACTTGGTTTCTGCTTTGGTCACATGATGATTCATTGTCAACCAACCTTCTTCCATACCATTGAGATTATGACTATTCTCTTCAGCAGTTCCGACTACTTCTAAGATTTCCATCTTGTCTGCATCAAACTCCATTGTCAATTGCCATCCCAGTACCTCTTTATAATCTCTACCTCTGAAGGCTACACTCTTGATCTCGCCTGCTCTCATAATTCCTCCATCGTATTCTAAGGTCACTGGCTTCTGTTCACTTCTTGTCGACAAGCCACCGCCACTCAGGCTCTCACTCACATCACCATTCACATCTCCCACCTTCACACCGATGAAGTCGATATCCATGTCACTGCTCAAGCTCAAGATCTCATAACTCTCCGCCAATGCCCCTTGCCAAGGGTTCTCCAGATCCTGGAACAGATGACTCTCATCCACGAATCTCCAACTCGTATTCTCAGGCAGCTCTTCATAGATGCCCAGAATCAGCTTACGCAATTCCACCAGATCCACACCATTGACATCCTCACTGCTGTTCACATCTGCCGCTATCAGCTTGTATGGACCATCCAGTTTCTCGATACCCAGTATGTGTCTCTGTATCAGGATCAGATCCAGAGTACTGATACCCGCCAGATGATCTTCATCCTTCTCCGGTACCAACTCATAATCGCCTCCCATCGGCATCTGCCCAAAGGCGTATTCGCCTGATCCGTCTGTCATCTCAAATGGTACGGCACCACCCAATTCCATCTTCACTTCTTCTATCATGTGCTGTGTCTCCGTATGCACTTCCCCACTCACTGTCGTCCTTCCGAGCAGCAAGCATGAATTCAATGGATCCTGAACCTCGACTGATGCAGTACAGAAATCCTGCAACCCTGTCTGTACCTCCTTCACATGCATCCTGATCAGATTCTGTCCCAGATCAGAGCATCTCAATTGAAGACTGTCCTTCACGAAACCCGCTTCAAAACTCAACTCCAGTTCCAATTCAGTTCCACATGGATGATAACTCCCTGCATCCAGGTCACTCACCCACAACTCCGCTTCTCCGTGCTGGTTCAGCGTTATCGAGATGCCATTCTTGCAGATCGGAACCGGTCGCTTGCTCGGCAGGATGGTCACTTTCTGTGTCGTCCTGCTCACGTTGCCACATCCATCCATCACACTGTAATTGATCGTGAACTCGCCTGCGCCCAAGACGCCTTTAACATCTCTCACATCGCCGACTATCGGGCTGCCATCAGCATACGTGCTCAGCACATTACCCGATGCATCCAAGATCTCATGTGTCCACCTCAATTGTGATTTCGGTGTGCAGTCATCTGTCGCTTCTCTCCAGATGAACAACTCCGTGCTCGTACAGGTCGCATTGGTGCTCATCAGTGTCGTGTCGTTTGCTGTCAGTATCGTCGGTGCCACATTATTCACCACCTTGATCGTCTGTATGCTGTCAAAGGTCACAAAACTGCCATTGACCTGAGTACACCAGTCTATCACTGTCCACGTCCTTCTCAGAACACCACACTCCTGCGATATCGGATCTTCTGCAAAATATTCGTCCTCGTAATCAAAACCTAACAGACTGCAATTGTCACTGCCTGAGCGGAAAATCGGTCTGGCGAATATCTCACCCAGATCCGGATTAGACTCGATGCCTTCCGGTGTCAATTGTGATACGGTTCCACAAGTCGTCGTGAAGTCCACTGGCCACTCCACATCGCTGTAAACGAATGGCGTATCATTGATCAAGGTGATGTGTTGCTTGCAACTTCTCACTACTTGTCCCAATGAAGAGATGCTGAACTGTCTCACGATGTCCCCCGTGCCGCATTGGTTCACATCACTGGTCACTAATGTGTCTATGTCTTGTGTCCCTTCGCAATTATCCAGTATCGTGTAATTCCCAAACTGTATCCCTAGGTTGTTCATGTCAAACGGCACTCTGCAATCCAAACTCGTGTCCGGTGGACACGTGAGATCTGCTATCGACTTGTCCTGCACTTCCACATTCACCATGCAATCACTGGAGTTGCCCCCGTGGTCCATCGCTCTGAATATCACCATCTGATCCGTGCCCACATCCGTGCAGCACAATCTCAGATACGGTACACATAAGTCATCCTCACTCAAGTATGTCACACCATCCATCTCGATGCCAGACACGTACTCTTGTAGACATCCATCATCCATTCGTGATTTCAACACATGCTTGACTCCGTTGATCATCGAATCCTCACTCATCCCTCTGAATCTCAACACGTCAGCCATCTTCACTGCACATGTCGTCACGTCACCGCATTCATCCCAACTGCCATCATCCAGCACATCACTGCTCACGATCGTATTGCCATCCAGACTGATGCTCACCACCGTGTTCTGCTCACATATCGCCACGGGTTCCGTATTGTCTTTTATGGTCACTGTTGTCATGCATCTTCTCTCGTTGCCGCAATCATCTGTGACGATGTATGTCAATTCATGCTCCCCTGTCTCCAGATTTGCAAATCCAGGAACACCATTCTCAAACTCGACTATGCCCCATGGATGCTGAACTTTTACGTTTATTCCATTATCACATGCGTCCTCTGCCAGTATCTCAGGCAATGGCACATTCGCTGCACAATCATCATTCGTCGTCACCTCAAATGGTGCTGGGCAGGCCACTATCACTGGCGCCTCATCATCTGTCAACTCTATTATCTGTGGTCGTTCTTTTGTCTCTTCTCCTCCACAGTACCACTCTCTCACTTCCCATGTTCTCATGATCTTCGTCGTGCAATTCACCTTCGATATCAAGACATCCGTGTAGGTCACGAAACCACTGCAGGCATCCATGTTCCCAGGGAATAATGGTATGACCATCGGATTAATGGGCGTGCCTGACCCTGTTCCCGATCCCGTGCCTCCTCCTGGTATCACCGGATGATCATCATGATCCCCATAAGGCGTCTGTACATCCATGCCTGGCACACAGAAGTCAGGCATCATGCCCGGTGTGCCAGGAGTGCCGGAACCAGTGCCGGAGCCACTACCTCCTATCATGTCCGCTGTCAGGCAGATGTATGGTAAACCCGTAGGTATCCCATCCTCATCAAGATTCAACGCTGGCTCAGGGAACCCATTCTCATCCAACATCAAGGTCGAATCACTGCATGAGAACTTCGTCGTCAGTGGGAACTTGATGGAATCAAGCTCTATTCTTTCAACGAAGATCATCTGATCGCAGGTCGCTTCATTGCCTCTGTCATCCTTGGCTTTGTACTGCCTCGTCACCTTATGCGTATACAAGCTGTCACATTCCATTTTCTCTCTCTCCTCATGCGCCAGGAATACTTCAAAGGTGGTTGTCGCACAATTGGAACTCACTCCAGACAAGGGTGGAAGACACATCATCTCCAGTGCCGTACACGTCAAGTATAACGTATCTATGCATTCTATCACTGGCAACTGCTTGTACTCTATCAGTAGGTTACCCCAACATGAATTACCGCAGACTTCTCCCGTCGCAGGATCAAAGCTGTTAGTAATGCTATAAGTGAGATTCTGCTCTAAGTATTCTATGGTAATAACATTAGAAGGGTCTCCGTTAGCGTCTTCGATTCTATCACCATGTTCATCAAATAGCTCTATGATCAAACCTAAGGCAGCCATTGCAGCCATCTCGTCACATACATCTCCTAATCCCGGTATCAACATCGATGGCACTACCTCTGCCGAACAATCTTCTGCATCCAAGGAAAGATTAATTTGACTAATGCATTGCATATCACAAGGAATGTCGCAAGGGAAAATAAATTCAGAAGTCAAATCAAAACCTTCCGGGTCATGATCGTCTTCATCTCCTTTATCATCAAATTGATCATCCTTTGCTATACCATCATTATCTGGACTACTGTCAGGTGTAGAATCTGCATCTACTCTGAAAGCTCCACTCTCATCAGTTACAGAACCGATTTCAGAGTAATTGATATAATCCTCCTGGCTAGAACCCACATACCTTACCTGTCCGTAGAAGCTCAGAGTAATCGTATCACTCGGTTGTAGTGTATCTGAGATCGTTTGCTGATAAGTCGGGGCTGATGTTCCACTCCAATCTGTATTCAATCCTGCAACTGAAATCACACCAGCTGGAAGATGGTCATAGATTACAATATTCGTTGCTGGAATATTTCCTTGGTTGACTACTGTGATTAAATACTCTAAAGTATCAGCATCCTCGTACATAGGTTGTGTGACTAATTGCTTAATCAAAGCCAAATCGAAAATCTCTAAATTTTCAAAATCACTGTCATCTTCATCTCCATTCAGATTTTCGGTATCGTCATCTTCCATTTCTCCATCGTTCACGGGATCATCATCACCGTCGCTATCCACATCACTACCTGTCACGTCATCGCCACCTTGATCTTCCATACTTTCTACTTCCGCAGTATTTCTGTAAGCGCCCGCATCGGAACAAGGAACTAATTCTAATTCGATAATTAAAGTATGGCTGGTCTGACCTTCTAAAGGCCCTGCGAAGATCGTAGTAGCAATTCCTGAACTTGGATTATAATTCCATACACCATCATTAACAGATAAATATTGGTAACCACAAGGAATGAAGTCATTCACTTTAACATTGTATAGATCAAGAACACCTTGATTTATAAGTTCTATTGCAAAAGTCACAGTTTGACCATAAACATAATCCCCTGGCGTGATCGTTGTCTTCTTCAGGGCTATATCAACAACCTGAACAATCTCTTCATCATAATCATCCTCTTCATCATCAAAATTATTATCAGTCTGAACGCCATCATTTTCAGTATCATTATCTGCTGAGCTATCCGCATCGTCCTCAGTTCTATCTCCTTTATCTTCATCTTGTGCACTACCTATTTCTGCAGCATTCGTGTAGGAGTCGACTCCTCCAGGTGCATATTGCAATTGTCCCACAAAAGGAATTACCAAGGTATCTCCCATTGAAATCAAAGTAGATATAGTATACTGGTAGGTAGGTGCAATTGCTGCAGACCATCCAGGATTCATCGCAGCATCAAAGGCAAAACCAGCTGGTAAATATTCATTCACCACAATATTAGTCGCAGGTACATTACCCTGATTTACAACAATAATATTGAAAGTGATGTCTTGGCCGATACTGTAAGGTGCAGCTGTCAGTGCAGTTTTAATCAAAGCCAAATCAAATATCTCTAGCTCCTCAAAATCACTGTCATCCTCATCCCCATTCTCGCCATTTGTCGCATCATCTTCCATCTCTCCATCATTATCAGGATCATTGTCCGAATAACTATCTACATCTTCTTCTGATCTGTCATCTCCTTTTCCATCTTGGAAGCCTTCTATCTCCGATATGTTTTTCCAAGCTCCTGCCTCTATGCATTCTTGTATTGCCAATGTAATAGGAATCGTGACAGTGCTCCCAGCCGCTATCGGACCAACTATAGTTGTTGTCGCAACAGTTCCATCATAGCTCCAAGTTGAATCATTTGATGACAGATAGCTATAACCACATGGAATAAAATCATTCAACTTCACTTCGAAGAGATCAATATTTCCTTGGTTATGAATATTAATATCGAAAATGATCTCATCTCCATAAGTGAATGGCCCTTCATCACTTGTCGTCTTGTTCAAGGCTAAGTCTATGATTTCAAACAGTTCCGTATCGTGATCGTCTTCATCCTCTGGATCATTCAAAGGATCGTCATCTTCTTCACTATCCGCATCATTTCTCTCCTCTCCATCTTCATCTTCCGAACCAGTAATCTCAGAAATATTAGTATAGTTATCAGTGCCTCCTGTCGTGGTCTCTACTGTTACAAAAACTGTAGCACAAATCTGTTCTAGTGGCTCTAATGAATTCTCAAAAGTAAATGTCGGGGCAGTTAGATCTGTCGCATTCCAATCAGGATTAATATCACTGTCAAAACTTAAGCCTGCTGGCAAGTAGTCTGTCACCACTATATTCTGAGCAGTAACGTTTCCTTGATTCGTCACACATATGCTATACTCTATTTCATCACCATAACCATATGGAGCTGCGGTAACCAAAGTCTTTTTTTGTGACAAATCAAAGATTTCTGGCTCTTCCAAATCACTATCATCTTCATCGTCATTCTCACCATCCTTCACATTATCTTCCATCTCTCCATCGTTGGTAGGATCGGTATCTCCATCAGAATCCACATCTCCAGCAGTTATGTCATTACCTGCTTTATCCTCCATGTATTCTACCTCCGAAATATTCTTCCAAGCTTCAGAGGTAAAACATTCCTGTAATTCCAAAGTAATAGATACTTCACTACTGTCACCAGCTAATAAATTGGTTATAGTTGTAGTTGCAACACCTCCTCCATCATAAGTCCATGATCCATCATTAGATGAGATGTAATTATATCCACAAGGAATAAAATCATTGACTTTGATATTATATAAATCAATGTTTCCTTGATTAAAAACTTCAATATCGAAAATCAGTGTATCCCCATATGCGTGAGGCCCTGACGTCGAAGTTGTTTTCACCAAGGCTACATCGACCACCATCAAATCAGCAATGTCATGGTCATCTTCCTCATCATGGTAACTGTTGTCATCCACTGTTCCATCATTATCAGGATCATCATCTGCTGAGCTGTCTGCATCTGTTCCTGCTTCACCATTATCATCATAGGTGCTAGAGATTTCACTGATATTCGTATGATCATTTCCACCTCCCATTGTCATGTCTATCGATAAGAACACTGGCACACAAATCGAATCACCACTCTCTATTGAACCTGCAATTACATAGTCAATAATATCCGTGGTCATTTCTGTCCAGCCGTCATTCAAGGCTATATCAAAACCTAAGCCTTCAGGTAAATAATCTGTTACAGTTACATTTGACGCAGGAACATTTCCTTGATTGACTACACAGATAGAATACTCGATCACATCTCCATACCCATATGGCATGGGTGTTACAATTTTCTTTATTTGTGCTAAATCAAAAATCCTGATTTTCTCGAAATCATTGTCATCTTCATCACCGTTTTCGTTGTTAATGAAATTGTCTCCAGAAAGATCATTTGCAGGGTCAGCGTCGGCCTGGCTATCGATATCCTTATTGCCGCAAGGTTGACCCTTTTCATCAGAGAAATTTTCAATTTCTGAAATATTAGTCCAAGCATCATTCGGAGTTCCAGCACAAGCTTGGACCTCTAAGGTAATACTGATAGTCTCGCTCATACCAGGGGCGAGTGGCCCTGCTATCGTGGAAGAAGCCACACCACTAGTTGTTTCATAGTTCCATTCATCATCATTAATAGATCGGTACTTAAAACCACAAGGGATGAAATCATTGACTAAAATATTATGGGCATCTTGATTACCTTGATTCGTTACCTCGATATCAAAAGTCACGGAGTCTCCATATCTGAATGGCCCAATCGTCGCAGTCGTTTTAGCCAAAGCCAGGTCTACCAATTGTATATCTTCATAATCACTGTCATCTTCATCACCATTGGTATTGTCAGAAAGATTATCTTCCATATCTCCATCGTTTCCTTGAATGGCATCATTGTCTGCATCCGTATCTTCTTGAGGATTGCCATTATCATCGGTGAAGGCATTTATTTCAGCTTCGTTTCTCCAATTGTCATACCCAGCCCCCATTTCTAGAGTCAAGAAAAGCATTATATCTACGCAATCGCCTCCTTGCAGAATTGTAGCATTGTAAGTATGGCCAAGTACATTATTCGCCATCAATGACCATCCACTATTCAAAGCTGAATCGAAAGTATAGCCGTTCGGCATATAATCCAGGATATTGACATTGGTGATTTCATTTGCATTTTGATTACAAATAGTAATGGCAAACTCTAAAGGCGAGCCATAACTAAATGGTGGTGTAGAAGCTAGTGTTTTTATCAAAGCTGGATCATAAATAGGCAACAACTCTGTATCATGATCGTCTTCAGATTCTGGATCATTATCAGCGTCAATATCTGGTGTACTGTCCTCATCTTCGCGTTCTTCTCCTTCATCATCTTCTGCACTTGAGATTTCAACCACATTAAGATAGCCACCTGGCTCTATGCATTGCTCTACTTTCAATTCTATTCTTAGAACCTCTGTTTCTCCCTCATCTAATTCATCTATGGTTGTCATTGGGAAATTCGTAGGCAAGGCACTCCAATCATTTGCCAGGTTAATTAATCGCCCAGGCTCATAGGTGAATCCACAAGGGATATGCTCTGTAATTTTCACATTTGTCGCGTCAATATTACCTTGATTCTCAACCTCTATCTCAAATATTACATACTGCCCATAAGCATACGGAGGAGCAGTCATCAATGATTTCTCCAAGGCAAGATCAAAACAGCTTGGCTCCACCTCTACTTCACAATAAGTAGTGCAACCATTGCCGTCTAGGACTTCTATTGTATAAATACCATGCTGCAATTCAGAAAAAATCATCACAGGCTGATAATTTAATCCGTCATCAATACTAAAACTATACGGCAGTACACCACCGTCAGCAATTATAGAAATCTCTCCATCCTCAAATTCACAAGATTCTGGATTTACATACTCCAGAGTGCAAGCCAAAACGTCTGGCTCTTCAACAAAAATGCTACACATGGAAATACAATTCTGAGCATCTCTGACAGTTACAGTATGCAGACCGCCAACCACATCAATAAAAGATCCACCTGACTGATACGGTCCATTATCCAGACTATAATCATAAGGCAGCACCCCTCCTGTAGCAGTGGTCGTGATACTACCAGACCCATCTCCATTGCAAAGCACATCTGTTTTTGATAATTCACAAACTAGAGCTGAAGGTTCTGAAATAGTGAAAGAACAAGTGGTTGTGCAATCATTGGCATCTCTTACTGTTGCTATATAAGATCCGGCAGCAAGATCGGTAAAATTATTTCCAGGTTGCCATGGACTACCATTCAAACTATATTCATAAACTGTCACACCTCCTGTTGCATTTATAGTTGCACTACCGTCTGTACCATCTGTACAACTTACATTTGTCTGAACGTGATCACAGATCAATAAGGTCGGTTGTCTCAATTCCATTCCACACATGCTCTTACAAGCTGGGCTGGAAATATTTCTTATATAAATGTTATGAGAACCAGCCGCCAGACCACTAAAAGTATTGCTCGTCTGATAGTTGATATCATCTAAACTATATTCATAAGGCGGATTACCTGCTACACCATCTACCGTAATGCTACCCGTAGATTCTCCATGACAAGCTATATGCGTAAAAGACCCGATAGAGCACAGTGGTAAAACTGGAGCACTAACTGTTACTTGACAGCTGGTGGAGCAATCTTGCGCATCTGTTATCACAACGCTATGTGTACCCGACCCAAGATTCTCAAATAAATCTGCACTTTGATTCAAGCCACCGTTCAGTGCATATTGGTAAGGCAACGTTCCGCCAAGACCTGATACTGTGATCGTACCATCTTCGATATTACAATCAGTAATATCCGTATGGACTAGTGAGCAAATTAATGGATCTGGCTCGCTGACTTCAATTTGACAAGTGGCTTCGCAATCATTTTTATCTCTTATTGTAATTAGTTTCAGTCCAGCATCTATGCCAATAAACTGACTAGACACTTGCCATGGCCCGTTATCCACATTGTATTCATAAGCAGGAATGCCTCCTGCACCCGTTACCGAAATTGTTCCACTAGCTGTGCCATTGCAGAGCACATCCGTATGTGTTAATGCACAACTCACAGCTGTAGGTTCGGTCACGATTACAGTACAGACAGTAGTACATGAATGTGCATCTCTAGCAGTCACCGTATACGATCCCGCAGATAAATTTTCAAAAGTATACCCTGGCTGCCAAGCGCCTCCATTGATACTGTATTCATAAGGTGTTACTCCGCCAGTGGCATTCACATTGATCATACCATCTGATCCATTATTACAAGTCACAGGCATTTCTGTATGATCACAGATAAGTATTGTAGGTTCCAATAATTCCATTGAGCACATACTGACACATTGTGGGCTATTTGCATTTCTTACATATAAGTTGTGTACGCCTGCTGACAGTCCAGTGAAAGTTCCAGAAGCTTGAAAAGTAATATTATCAATACTGTACTCATAGGGTGGATTACCATCTGTTCCAGCTATCGTTATGCTGCCGGAGTTTCCACCATTGCATAATATATGTTCGAAGTCTGTAATCGCACAACTGGGAGCTGAAGGTGCTGTCAAAGTGAGTTGACATGAACTCATACAACCATTATCATCTGTAATGACAACAGTATGTAAACCTGCCATCAGTCCTGAGAAGGTATTACTCGTCTGACTTGCACCACCATCAATCGTATAATCATATGGCGCAGTGCCACCTTCACCTGTAACAATAGCTGTCCCATCTTCTACAGAACAATCCGTCAAGTCTGTTCCAGTCACAGAACAAGTCAACTCCGCTGGTTCTGTAATAGTCACAGAACATTCCGAAGTGCAATCATTGTCATCCCTCACCGTAATAACTTTAAGACCTGCAGATAGAGCAGTGAAATTATTACTCAGTTGCCAAGGACCATTATTGAGATTATATTCATAATTTCCAGTACCGCCACTTGCTGTCGCTGACAATAATCCTGTAGCAGTACCTTTACAAAGTACTGCCGTTTCCACCAGTGCACAACTTAATTGTGTAGGCTCTGTAATTGTTGCCATACAACTAGTTGTACAAGCGTTTTCGTCTCTTACATTGAGAGTGTAAGTCCCAGCCGCAAGTCCATTGAAGTTTGCACTTGTCTGCCAAGGTCCACCATCTAAGTTATATTCGTAAGCTGCAACCCCTCCCAGAGCCATAACCGTCACACCTCCGTCAGATCCATCTTTACAGCTGACATTTATTTGAGTATGTGTACAGCTTAACAGCTCAGGCTCCGTCAGTTCCATAGAACACATTGTTACACAAGCATTACTCATTTCATTTCTGACATGGATTGTATGGACTCCTGCAACCAATCCAGTAAAAGTCCCAGAGCTTTGGAAATTATTATTATCCAAGCTATATTCATACGGCGCATTACCTTCTGAGCCTACAACGGTAATTGTCCCAGTAGCTTCTCCATAACAAGCAATATGATCAAAAACTGAAATAGAACAACTCGGATCAGAAGGAGCTGACAAATTCAACTCACAGGTTGTCATACAACCTCTTCCATCTGTGACCATTACAATGTGATTACCAGAAATCAAATTTGTAAACAAAACATCATTCTGAGAAGCACCTCCATTAATACTGTAAGTATAGGGTGACGTCCCTCCAGTTACCGCTACAGTAATTGTTCCATCCTCTATATCACAGTTAGTTACATCTGTTCCTGACAAAGTGCATCCCAATAAAGATGGTTCAGCTATTGTTGCCATACACTGCGAAGTACAAAGGTTTTCATCTCTTGTTGTCACAGTATAGCTGCCAGCAGAAAGCATATTAAATTGGTTACTCAATTGCCACGGACCATTGTCTACATTGTATTCAAATACGCCTACTCCACCGGTGGCAGAGACGACAAGCATTCCTGTTTCTGTCTTATTACAGAATGCATCTGAGCTAACCACCGTACAACTCACAGCACTCGGTTCATTTATAGCTACTTGGCATAGACTGGTACATCCATTGTCATCTCTGACGACAACTGAATAGACGCCTGATGCTAAATCATCAAAGGCAAAACCTGGTTGCCAAGGACTACCATCAAGGCTATACTCATATGGCGTAACGCCTCCTGTTGCATTGACAGTAACCGTACCATCTGAGCCACTATTACAATTGACATCCGTACTTGTATGCTGACAGATAAGTTCTGTCGGCTCTGTTAATTCTTTACTGCAAGTACTGATGCACATCGGACTAGAGGCGTTCCTCACATAAATCGTATAGACGCCAGCTACCAATCCTGAAAAAGTATTTGAGTTCTGATAGGTCATATTATCCAAGCTGTATTGGTAAGGCGCACCGCCTCCTGAGCCAGTAACAGTGATACTACCTGTTGCTCCACCTAAGCAGGCAATATTCGCAAAATCCGTAATCTGACAACTCGGTGCCATCGGCGCTGATAAGGTCAACTCACAAGCACTCGTGCATCCATTACTGTCAGTGACTAAGACCATATGTGAACCAGCAGAAAGGTTTTCGAAAAGACTGTTCATCTGAGAAACAGCTCCGTCAATAGCATAATTATATGGCGCGGTACCACCCATGCCCAGTGCAGTTATAGTGCCATCCTGAACTTCGCAGTCAGTGACATCAGTGCCACTCAATACACAAGAAAGTACTGTCGGTTCTGTCAGTGTCACTGTGCAGGTAGAGATACAATTATTGTCGTCTCTTACAGAGACAACCTGTATTCCTTCAGATATGCCTGAGAACTCATTGCTGACCTGCCAAGGACCATTATTAAGACTGAATTCGTAAGTAGGCACTCCACCATTAGTCAAAACTGATATCGTTCCTGTCGCTGTGCCGTTACAAGTTATGTTGGCAGAGGAAAGTGTACAGGACAACACGTTCGGCTCCATCAGTCCCACCGTGCAATTACTGAAACAATCATTAGCATCACGTACGGTGACTGTATGAGTACCTGCAGTTAAACCATTAAAGGTCACACCTGGCTGCCAAGGACCTCCATCTATACTATATTCATATGGTGTGACGCCACCAGCAGCAATTATCGTAATGGATCCATCGCTGCCATTGGTACAACTCACATCAGTATGTGTATTATCACAAGTCAATAAAGTCGGTTCTGACAATTCCATAGAGCACATGCTGATACACATGGGACTGTTCGTATTTCTGATATAAATTTGATACAAGCCGGCTGACAGTCCAGAGAAAGTATTAGCACTTTGATAAATCATATTATCCAAGCTATATTCGTAAGGAGCATTACCACCAGAAGGCGTTACAGTTATACTACCTGTGCTAGCGCCATTACAATCGATATGTGTAAAAGCAGAAATAAAACACATCGGCATAGACGGTGCTGAAAGGGTCGCCTCACAAGTGCGGGTGCAAGCATTGGCATCCATCACTGTCACGACGTGAGTACCTGCCATAAGATTTGCAAAAGCTCCACTGGAAGCAAAGGGTCCTCCATCTATACTATAAGCATAAGGTGCAACACCACCTGAACCATTAGTTGAAATCATACCATCCTGGACCAAACAATCTGTCAGGTCATTTGAAGTCAAGCTGCAACTTAATACTGCAGGCTCTTGTACACTGACTTGACAAATAGCTACACAATTATTAGCATCTCTGGTAGCCACATTATAAGTTCCTGCGTCCAGATCCGTAAAGGAGGCACTGGTCCGCCAAGCACCACCATTGACACTGAATTCATATGGTAAAGTGCCACCCGTAGCATTAGCAGTAATTTGACCTGAGTCTTCTCCATTACACAAGACAGCTATACTATTTGCATTACAACTGACTGCGGTGGGCTCTGTGACAGAATAGTTTGCCGCCACCGTGCAACCGAGTACATCTGTCACTGTAACGGTATAGCTACCTGCTGCGAGATTAGATAAATCTTGGTTATCATTATCTGGATTCTCAGCACCATCATTATCCCAATCATAAGAAAAAGGAGCCGTGCCGCCTGACACATTAATATCTATGCTTCCATCTGAACCACCGTTGCAAGAAACTGCAGTGGTCATTCCATTAATATTTAATCCTGGCAATAAACTCACCTCTGTCGTACATGTTTCCTTGAAGCCATTAATATCTGTGACAGCTACAGTGTAGAGGCCTGGCAATGCGGGATTGGCTATTGCGTTCTGCAAAGTTGAGCTGAAGCCTCCTGGCCCGCTCCAACTCCAAGAAGTAGCCTCGCCTCCTGTTTCTGACAAGGTGACTGCTGTTCCCGGACAGACGGGTCCATTGTTTCCAGCAGTACATTCCAACATCTCAATGCTGACACCAGCAGGGTCATGATCATCTTGATCACCATTGGCATTCATTGTTTCTTGATCAGTGACTGGTCCGTCGTTTCCGGGGTCGTCATCCGTATCACTATCGATATCAGGGGCAAATAGTCCATCATCATATTCTTGGTGACTGATCTCAGAAAAATTTGTCAAAGTATCGCCTGTGAAGTTCGGGTCGATTTTCAAAGTTATGTCTACTTCATCGCACGCATTGATAGCTATGAAACCCGGAATAGTAATGAAAGCTTCTGAGGCTAAACCACCTTGAGTCCAATCACTATCGTTTAATGTCATGCCGGCAGGTATGTAATCCACCACTTGAACTCTGTAAGCCGCGACATTTCCTTGATTACAAATTTCCATGGTAAAGGTCACATCATTTCCAGCTTCGACAGGAAGCATTTGTGATGAAGATATTTCTTTGGTTAATGCCAAGTCCATCCTTTTCTCGTAGATATAAGCTTTGTCTTCATCATCTTCACTCTGGTCACCATCATCATTAGCAGGTGTGCTGTCTATTTCTGGATCTGTCACTCTGGACACCTCTGCTATATTACAAATAGGTAAGACGTCTTCAGTTACTCTGGAAGCGATGCATAAAGATGGGCAGCCTCCGTTAGTGATATTACCGACGTCCCATAGCCCAGTAATCGGATCATAAGTTCCTTGGGTGGCAGTATAATTGAGATAGGTAAGGCTGGTCGGCAAAAGGTCCGTCACCTGAATACTATCTGCTCTGAAATTAACTGTATCAGGTGCCATCACTCTATTGCACACTTCTATAGTCCAGTAAACTGTATCACCTACAACTACGGCCTCTGCAATATCTGTTTCTTTATCAGTGACTGCTATTTTTGTAAGTTCAACATCAACTACAGGACAGAGAATCCCCAAGTCAATTGTCGTCAGGCTATCCCCATTGGAAAGATAAAAAGGGTCAGTCTGAAAATTAGAATTAAGGTCATTATCCAAATCATCAGTGGTCGCACCCTTGAGCGCTGTCTGATAATTACTGCCTTGCAGATCGAGGCCAATAATATATTCTCCCTGCGGAATAGGCCCGAAAAGATAAGCCCCACTGGCATCCGTTGTTGTTGTTGCCACTGGCGTAGTAGGGTCGGTACTTCCAAAGAGTTGTACTGTGAATCCTTCGACGGGATTATCATCTTGTATTCCATTGTTATTATCATCACACCACACATAGTTACCCACATAAGTCAAAGCACATTTAACCACAGTCACTTCTGTAGTGAAGTCTCCGGGACAACCATTTTCATCAGTATAAGTTAAGACAAAATCATGTACTCCTATCGGGTAGATACTTGCACTAACATCAGTGGTAGAGGTATTGGGACTAGTCAAACCTACAGATGGGGTCCATTGATAATTGGTTTTCCCTGTGGGTCCTTCTAAAGTATATTCATCAAAAGGACAAGCTTGAAGTGCTACTTCACCATGTTCCTCTGGATAGATTGTTATCTGAATCGTGTCAAGAGAAGCACAATCATCATTACTGATTGCTCTTAAATAATATTCCCACACTATCGTAGAACCTGTTGTATTTTGAAATTGATAATCAGTTGGTGTCGTCGTCGTGCTAGAAAAGCCTACTGTGGATGCGCCATTTATACCTACCCATTCGTAAGTGACATTATTCAAGGCAGCTGGCCCTATATTGGCTATGGCATCATTACTACAAACTATCCATTCATCAGTCGGTAATTTTTGATCCAAATCTGCCCCTGCTCTGTAACTTGTACCTACTCCACAGGCGCAAGTGGATTCAGGATTAATGACTGCTAATACATTACAAGTCATACCACTCGGCACCAATACTTTATCACATACGGTGACCGTGCCACCAGTGGGAATTGCCTCTGTTGTCGTAACAGCTGCCAAGAAAATATCCACACCATTATTAAAATCCCCATTATCATTACTATCATCATAAAATTCCATGGTCGTTGTCGTACCCGCTGATACTGGTGCCGCCGTATTTGTCAGATCAAAGCAATATGTCAATTCTTCCATATCTGGCGGAGCTGCGCAAGAAGCAATTTCCAAATTACTGATTGACAGATCTGGCTTTATGATTTCTATGGCTGCTGACACTTCATCGGAAGTCGTTTTGACATCACAAAATTCTCCCGTAGCTTCGCAGAAGATACCTTGAGAATTAAAAGTTCTGATGATCATCTCATACTCTCGACAAGTCTGGGCTACATCATCAGCCATGACTTCAAAATCAAAATCAATTGCATTTCCTGCTGTGACTCCATCTAACAAGTCAAAGAATACAGTCTCAGAACCGCCACTATTCACTACTCTCGGATTAGTGCCAGATGGTGGTTCTCCGTTCATATTGATTGTATAACTATTGGGCACATAATTGATGCCATAAGGCAATACCACCATGACACTATCGGTGGGCCCGATAGGCAGACTTCCCTGAGCCAAAGAAAAATTAACACCGAGCTCTATGGTGTTTCCTTCACAAGCATTCAACACTTCATCATCTGGAACTGAGAGCGCTGAAACATAAGAATCTGAGACCCCGTTTATTTTAATTACTGGTCCTGGGTTGAATCTGTAATTAGTAAATTTATCACAAGGATCAAAGGCCCAAGTTAAAAATCTTACTCTCGATCCACTATAAGAACCACAACCTACAAAGACCTTGAATCTTACTAATAGAAAGTTATTACCTATATCCGTTGTTCCAGGTAGACCATTGGCCTCGAGCAAAGGATTTTCCGGATCCAATACGAGGTTGTATTGATTTCCCGTAGTGTTAGTGGGTTGATTAGCAGTTGCTACCCACGTCGGACTACCTCCTGAAGGTACTGGATAAGCTAGCTCAAAACTCCCAGGTACAAAATCCATACCTGGTGGGACAGTAAACTGAAAATTCATATCGTGTATAGAACCTACATTAGAACTGGAGAGCTGAACGACATGCTCCACCTCCGTACACAGATCCATAAGATATGGGGTAGCTGGATCAGGAGATAACACCACCATACTTAGTTCTGATTGAGGAATTTCCAAATAAACAGACACTGGATCCGTACAATTTGCTTCTTGTGGGGAGGCTGGCAACCCATTGCAATCCCAGCCAGTATTTATCTGAATAGAATCCCTGTCACAATTATTACTGGTTACGCAAAATTCTAATTCTCTAGTCTCACCTACACCCATCATCCCTAGACTCACGACTCCTAGATCCACAGACAAGTCAGCGCCCGTATTAGCATCTTTGACACCTTGAAATACAATCGCTCCACTGATATTTTCCAGTGTGAAGAAAACATTATTTGCAGGACCACTGCCCGTGTTACTGACATCCACTCTGAAACAAGCCTCTTCAGAAAGTAAGGTTTGATTTATACTGAGAGGTTGTAAAGTAATTTTCGGTAACTCTGTCAATTGGACATAATCACCACCATATATAGAATTACGATGGATCATGAAATAAGGTTTCAGAGACTGATTGAATGGATCTATCTCTCCGTCATTTATTCCTATGGAAGTATCTATTGCTGTCCAAGTAGGAGAACAAAACATACTCTCTAACATGTCATACTCTGTGTATACCTCTATATCTTTGTAAGTACCACCATCTTCATATTCTGAGTTACAAGTGGGTGATAAAGCTGGTGACGCATAGATATCCATTCCTTCATCAAATCTCTCGTATCCTACCTCATCATAAATGCATTCATAGTCCACAACAAGTGTATTTCCAGAGATTGCAAAACAAGGACTTGTTGTCATATTCAAGGTATACCTTTGCCATGAAAGTGAACCGCCTGTTTCTGTTAAGTGTCCATTATTATCATAGACAAGCATTCTGAATACATCTCCCCATTCCAAATCGGATTTATTGATGTAAGTCTGCTTGGTAATCTTAGCTAATTGGCGAACTTCATACGGAAAATAATCAAACCCGGTAGAACCGAGTCTAAATAAATTTCTATGAGAATCATAGACACTGGCAATTGGACCATAAGAATTACCCAACTGATTATTATCCATCGCATCATTACAACCTCCTATTTCACGAAATACCCATTCATTGTAAGCGTTATATGGAATGTAGGTCATTGTCTGATTCAGAGTATTACACTGGTAATGCATACCTGTATCATAAGGCTCATCCGTCATATAGAATTCCGAACCAAAATTCACAGACTGTTGGGTTGAAATATAATCTTTCAGTCTAAAATCAAAGTCGACTGCGATAGAATCCCCTTGTTCATAAACAAAATCTGTGGGCATTCCAGCACAACCTAATCCTATAAGGGATTGTGCACTTATATTGGCGACTACCTTCTGCCCATCAGGAAATAATTGTACAAGATCACAGTCATATTTGTTTCCATTACTTCTGTCCCATATTTGCACTCTGGCAGACAAGGGTGTTATCCCTTCGTCGCCTAAGGCATTTACACCAGAACCAATGATAGGAACATTTATTGTAGCATAGGCATATTCAAAGTTAGGCTTGTCTATGAGATTAACCCAGCCACCGTAACTGGCTCGTATCGTATCTCCTGTGATAAACCGACCCGTATTAATAAGACTTGTATCCAAGGTACCTGGCTCTATGATTCCATCATTATCTGGATCATACTCTCCAAAGGTTTGTCGTGACAAATTGAGATAGGTAAACACCAATCCTTCACATGGATTACAAAAGCAGCCATGCATCGTACTTGTATGCGGTCTAGGCACATCTATTTCTTCAAAACACTTAGTGCCATCCGTATCACATTCTGTCACATAATAAGATTGCTTAGTGACATTAACTGTTTTACTACAAAAAGCCACTTTAGCTTCACCACAATCCGGAGTTGTTTTTATTGTGAATTTAGATTGGTTGGGGTTGAAACAAACATTCTGAGATCCTTGATAACGAATTTTCAAAGTATCCGGGCCACAGTCATGATCAGTATATTCCAATTCATAAATCGGATATGAATCTCCATCTGAATCTATCCAAGTGAGACAACTTGTATTCAAATCACCTGAGGTTCCTACCCAATCTATAGCTTCAGGAAGAATATACCAATCTTCAATGTAAGCGTTCGGAGAATTGATATGATAGCGGTCACTGTCATAACTAGCGTTAACCTGCGGCTGACCATTATTAGGACAAGTATAATTAAAGAAATAATTCTCCATCGCAGTAACATTCCAGCAAGTAGTATTTACTGCGCCAGAGAAAAAATTATTTGTTCCCTCTGAAAAAGTTCGAGTGTAGTTTCGGAGTCTAGGAGCGACACCACTATTGACGGACGAGAAGTCAATGATCTCACATTCATCAGAATACTCTATGTCCTGTATCTGTGGATAAGGAAAACTGAACTGGCTGTATCTGTCAGAACAGGTGCCACATTCTGCTTCATCATGATAAATATCATATTCTATCATTAACGTATCTCCAGGAGGCACGACCATATCAGTTGCCCTGTACTCTAATCTCCATACTGCAGACGCATCTCCATCATGACAATTCATAATATACTGGTGATTAGGTGATATGATATCACCTAATTCAACGGCAGTCGTATATCCCGGATCTGCAATCGGAGTCACAGTTGCACCATTTTTAAAATAAAAATTTACACTGTTTTCATCCAGAGCCCATGGAATATAATAGTAGTTATGCGCATGCACTTCAAGGTCAAATTCTTTCAGTTTCATATTAGCCTCACCTCTATTTATTATTGCAAAAGCATAAGTAAGTGCATCTTCTGTATCATAACAATCTGAATAGTAGGGTCTATCTCTATATGGTACATCAAAATCAAAACTGTGGTAATATTCTGCAGCTTGAATATTAGGTCCTAAAACACCAAATCGTACACCTGTATACGTGGTCGCTGTTTGCTGACAAAAATCCATATCATCACAACCATAGAAAGCAACCCGCTCCAGATCGGCAACAATCTCACCACTGGCAGGACAATCTGTCACTTCCCATACTTCGCATACAATCAAACGTTCATTGAACTGGAACAGATCAGGATCCTGTACTGCATTACCAGCAAAGATCTGTGCCTCAGCAAATTCATCTGCATCAAACATAAAATACAAACTGTCTCCTGTAGCTGACATAGAGGTCATAGGCACTGGCACACCCCCTATCAGAATTGAATTCAAACTTAAATTAGAATGATTATTTCTCACGCAATAATTCAGCTCTCTCAGATGTCCTTCTCCACCATTGACCAAGTGCACTTTCAGAGTATCCGTAAGACCAAATGCTGCATCAAATAAATTAGTGGAGGAGGCATTACCAACTATAGTCGGAAAAGAGAGTGTAGGGTTTACCACTTCAAATTTTGGTGCACCTACATTATTCTGTACTCCATCAGCACCTGTATAGCATAGATCAAAAAGGTAATTAACAGAGGCACTGGATTGTGACAATGCAAGCCCATCACAAGTAATATCGAGATCATATTGTATACTTTTGACCTCTCCGATTGCAAAATCTCCAATATCAAATACGGGAGGTGCCAAGGTGTTTTCGCTCGCAGGACCAGACAAAGTGCCAGGGACATAGATCATTCCCATAGGCAAGTCTAATTTCAAGGTGCCATCCGTGATGGCTTCTCCACTGATATTTTCTAGGCGAACTGTATGAGTCTGTGCATCTCCACAGACTGATAATCGATTGAAATTACCCGCAGGAATGACAAATTGAACATTGAAATCATTCTGAGAGAGTAGTATTGTGCTAGACAAACAGAAAAAAGCTGTAAATGCGTAGAAAACTGACTTTAACATAGTACCCGGTTTTTGGCTCGATAAAATATAAGTCTACTTTGCTATTGCTTTGAAATTGGCAAAGCACAGCCATGGGTAAGTAAACCTTACAATAAATCGGTAGCTGGGAACTACGTGTACTGTGATTAGGGATATAAGTCAGACACTAGTCTAACAACAATAAGTTAACTGCAAACATATTAAATAAATTAGTAATATGTTAAATTTTTGGACGTCTTCTAATTTCGATCATAATGGAGGTGTTGGGTTTAAATTCCGCTTTGACATGCTGCAAACAATCACATAAGATTATCAATGTGCATAATAAAAAAGAGAAGAGCCACTATGTGCGCCCCCCTCTTCACTGTATACGAATTTATCTTAATCTTATAGTAATGCATTTTACTTAAGCACCATCATTCTAAACTCTGTTGTACCCCACTTGGTTATCAATTTGGCATATACTAATCCATTAGTTGATAATTGACTACTACTGACAATAAAGTTTTGATCTCCAGCCTTGTATTGCTCCGTTGTAGAGAATAACAGTTTACCAGTGGAATTATGGAACTCCCATCGTCCCTCACCTGCTTCTGGCAGGTAGAACTGTATGGCTGCTTCGTTGATCCATGGATTTGGAGTGACAGCCTTTATCTCCACATTTTTTTGTAATTCATAATCCAACTGTACTCCCACAATTTCCCTATAGCCTCTATAGGCTTCGAGCTTAGTCACCTCAGAACTTAGCGAGAATAGGTCCACAGTGCTCACTTCTGCTCTAGCTTTTACTACCAGTTCGAATAAGACAGCTTCATCATAATCTTCCATATCAGAAAAACTATAACTAAAAGGTAACTTACCTTCAGTCACTTGCAATGGATTGATATTAGACTCATCAAACTTCAGCGCCCCAGCTCCTACTCCAAGTATCTCTATCTGAGTGGGATCAAAATTGAAAGTGCCTTGCCACCCACTTATCCGCTCATAATTCCTAGCACTCACAGGTATGGAGACCACCTCCCCTTTAGATATTTTCTGCTCCATGATCTCAAAAACCAGTGGCCATCTTCCATCCCTATTTCTCACTTTCTTATCCAACTGACTCGCTTCAACATCACCATTGACGTCACCTATCTTGACACCTATAAAATCAATATCCATGTCAGAATCAAGATCGAGGATGTCATAGCTTTCTGGAAAGACATTTCTCCATGGATCATCTTGTTGCGTAAACTGATACGCCTCATCTATAAATCTCCAGCTGGTATTATCAGGCAACTCATCATAGATTCCCAATATCAACTTCCGTAATTCTATAAGGTCTATACCATTGATGTTATCACTCATATTGACATCCGCAGCGATCCGTTCATATGGGCCTTGTAATTCTTCAATCCCCAAAATATGTCGTTGAATCAAAATCAGATCCAAAGTACTGACACCATTCAAGTGATCATCATTTTTATAGGGTTCGATACGATAGTTTCCACCCAGCAGCATATCCTCAAAGGCATAATTTCCATCAGTACTAGTCACTTCCATCGGGTACCCTGCACCCATACTCACCTCTACTTGCTCGATGGCCTGAAGTTTTTCGGTTATAATATTTCCTTCTATGACAACAAGCTGACCAGCACAGTAATCATCAGGATCTGTTATGGTCACCACTGTCGTACAAGTCGATGTAGTATCTGACGCCACATTCTGTGCATATAGCGTAACTGTATTGGCACCCAGATCATCGCAGGTCAATGTTAAAGTATCTTGTATCTCGATTGGATGAAAACTCAATACATATTCATCACCGCAAGGATGTAATGTTCCTTGGTCTATGAGAGAGGTCGGAATCTTAACATTCTTCCAAGCCTCCTCTAAAGGTAAGCTCAGATTACTATTACATTTCGGCGTGGCTGGAATATTACTGGACAAAATGATTGTCTGTGTATCATTTTGCTTATTACCACATGCATCCTCTACGGTCCATATGACCTGATGAATACCCAGTGGTAACCGTACAGCAATTTCAGAGCCTGAGCCTTGTTGCTGAGTGCCATCTGCAGCTATTATCAAATATGACCATTGAAGTAAATTCACAGGTGTACAATCGTCGTCTGCTATGCCTTGCATCACCACATCCACCGAATCGCAAAGTGCCATTGTAGAATATAATTGTAAATCATACAGCCCAATAAGAACAGGTGCCGTCTCGTTTCTAACTTCTATTAATTGTGAATATTGATAGGTGGTAAATTCTCCATCCTGCCCATCACACCAATCCAGTAAAGTCCATTTTCTGACGATCTTACCACAAGCAACACTATCTTGTGCATAAGCGAAAAAGTCATCTTCATATTCAACACCTAACAAATAACAACCCTCAGGCAAAATCGGGTACCCAATGGCTACAGCCAAACTATCTGGATTCAGATCGCTGAAATCAGTAGAACATTCCACTGAGAAATCCTCTGGCCAGATCACATCATCTGGACTGAAAACCTGGACTACTTCTATTGTCAGGGTCTGGCTGCAAGTGCCGAGCACTATGCCATCCTGATCCTCAAAAGTAAAGACCCGAGTCAAATCTCCAAGACCACAAACATTCCGTTCATCCACCTGTGTTTCCAATACAGGATATACGCCTCCACAATTACCGAGCAATTCTGCATCTCCAAAATCCGCTGCCAGATCACTGAGATCAGCTGTACAATTTATTTTCATATCGTCAGGGCAAGTTACCTGTGGCAAGCCTACATCCTTTATCTGAGCATTGACCATACACTGACTGGCATTACCCGCAGGATCCTTCACTTGAAATCTAACCATCAGATTCTGAGCTGCGTCACCACAACAGAAAATCGCAAATGGCCTGCAAAGGTCTTGGGCTGACACATATTCCATACCGTCTAGCACGACGCCACTGACTTCATCTTGTGCACAGGTGAATTCCATCTTACTCTTCTCCACATACTTTATATAGTTAAAGAAGGTGTCTGCTGGAATTTGATCAAAAAATTCAAGCTCATCCATTCGTGTCACGCAACCCACTAGCTCATCACAAGCATCCAGACTTCCATCATCAAACACGATTGCAGGCACACGTACGTTACCACTACTGTTAATGGTGATCACCGTATTCTGGTCGCAGACGGCTACTGGCAAGGATTCATCTACAGCCGTGATGACCGCATTGCAACTAGAACTGTTGTCACAACCATCGTATACGATATATGTCAAAGTCGACTCTCCCAGTGGCAGCTCTGACATCCCTCCGTTCTCAAAACTAAAACCTGAAGGATGCGTCACTGTAAATCTCAACTCTGCATTACAATCATCTGTGGCAGTGGCGGCCGGTAATTCTATCTGGATACCACAATCAAACATTGCATTGATGATGGTATCTGACGGGCATGTAATTTCTGGCGCCTCGTTATCCAATAGTTCTATCACCTGAACCATATTATCCTCAATTAATTCCCCACAAGACCATTCATAATAATTCCAAGTCCTCATTATTTTTCTCTTGCATTCTCCTTTTTCTACTTCGATATCACTGTAAGAAATATTCCCATTACAGGTAACACCTGCATCTTGCTCTAACGGTAACATGAATGCGGTAGAGTCTTGATTGGCCATGAACCTATTCACAGAACAAACACGTTCTGGTAATTCATCCAAGATCAGTAATGGAACCCCAGATGGTCTCCCTATGCTGAGTTCAGGCAACCAAGGTAAAGGTATGCCGTTAGCATCATACTGGTAGGTCGTGTCTCCACATGAGATCGCTGCATCAATCGGATACACCAGATCATCCAGGTCGAATCTTTCCAGCAACACTCTTTGATCACAGAATGACTCATAGCCCAGTTCGTTGACGGCTCGATAAGTCCTCAGTATCTCCATCGTGTAGGTGCCACAATCTATAAATTCAAAACTCTCAGCATGTAAAGTCACTTCAGCAGAAAGCCCATTGCAACTAGGTAATAATTCAACTGGATGCGGAGGACACTTAATGTCATAAGCAAAACAGTTAGTCACTAATAATGGTGGACAATCGATTGCAGGACCTTGCTTGCTTTCCACATTGATATAACCCCAGCAACTATTGGCACATTCGTTAGTTATTTTGAAAGTTATTTGTTGGCCAATGTGATCTGCAGTTATCACTGTAGGATCTATGTCATTGCCATATTCATCCGTAAGCATCAGAGTGTAAAAGTCATCGTCGTCACAGGCAGGATCAAGACCCGCTATGAAATTAGAAGGTCCAACCTCGGTCATACAATCCGAATTATCCAATGAAAGATTTATCTCATGAATGCACGAAAGTTGGCACTCAAAGAAACAGTCAGGTGGAAGATCTTGAGTAAGGTTAATTACTTCAGGATCATGGTCATCTTCGTCACCTTTATCATTCATCTGATTATCAACCGGTGTACCATCATTATCTTTATCGTCATCAGGAGACGAATCAGCATCAGTTACAGGACCCCCGTTTTCAGCTGTATTGCGACTTATCTCAGCGATATTAGTATAGTTCTCCAGAGTTCTGTCGACATATTCTATTATGGCTTTGTGTGCTATGCAGACTGTATCTTTTGGATATAAAACACCTGGTATTTCATAAAAATAGATAGGTGCAGCGCTATCATCCCACCCAGGGTTAAGAGCAGCATCATAACTATATCCTATAGGCAGATGATCAGCTATCCTAATATTGGCACCTGCCACATTCCCTTGATTGACAACGGTGATTTTAAACTCCACCACATTGTCTTTGTAATAAGGTCCCGAGGTTACCAGTTCTTTAATGAGTGCAAGATCAAATACTTCTACAGATTCAGGATCATTATCATCTTCATCACCATTTTGATTGTCCTTCGAATTGTCTAAGGTGACATCATTGTCAGGATCATCATCACCATCACTATCTATATCTTGATCAGTAATATCCACACCGTCTTCATCCTCAAAACTTTCAACCTCGGCTATATTCAGCCAAGCGTCTGGTTGATTACAAGGAGAAATCTCTAGAATAATCGGTACTGACACTGTAGCACCTGGTTCTAAATGTTCGATGATTGTTGTAGCAATACCACTGAACGGATCATATCCCCATATGCCGCTATTACTTGACAAGTACTTGTAACCACATGGGATAAAGTCATTGACTTTTATTTCATACAAATCAACGTTTCCTTGATTGAAAACTTGAATATCAAAAGTAATCTTATCTCCATACCTGAAAGGCCCTACCTGAGTAGTCGTCTTTATGAGAGCCACATCTACAGTGTCCAGTCTTATACCCACATCGATGTCTTCATCATCGTCATCATCATCAGGATTGTAGCAATCTGACTGACCTGTCGCTGGATCAATGTCATCCGTATCAGCATTGTCACCACATGTCTCAGAATCATTACTCGTGAAATTCCAATTTTCAAGAACTTCCCCTGCTCCATTCGGCAAGACAAATTCCACCACATAACTCACACTTGGGTCAAGACAGATCTGTGCCGAGCCTGCCTCATCTGGTCCGAAGGCATAGATACCATCATTACCTGTCGAACTCGTCGCAACTGCTGCACCATTTGCCGAGCCATTATCACCACAAACGTATAAGTTCACAGTAACATCTTCCGTCACCAGTCCTTCTCCGTCTTCTTGACAACCATTGTTGTTCAGGTCATAAAAAACTTCCCCTCCTAATTGTTGACAAGGATAGATACCGACATCTATGTCTTCGTCGTCATCTTCATCTTCTGGATTGTAGCAATCTGACTGACCTGTCGCTGGATCAATGTCATCCGTATCGGCACTGTCACCACATGTCTCAAAATCACTACTTGTGAAATTCCAATTTTCAAGAACTTCCCCTGCTCCATTAGGCAAGACAAATTCCACCACATAGGTCACACTTGGGTCAAGACAGATTTGTGCCGAGCCTGCCTCATCTGGTCCGAAGGCATAGATACCATCATTACCTGTCGAACTCGTCGCAACTGCTGCGCCGTTTGCCGAGCCATTCTCATCACAAGCGTATAAGTTCACAGTAACATCTTCCGTCACCAGTCCTTCTCCGTCTTCTTGACAACCATTGTTATTCAGATCGTAGAAAACTTCTCCTCCTAATTGTTGGCAAGGATAGATACCCACATCTATGTCTTCATCATCGTCGTCATCATCCGGATTGTAACAATCTGACTGACCTGTCGCTGGATCAATGTCATCCGTATCGGCACTGTCACCACATGTCTCAGAATCACTACTCGTGAAATTCCAATTTTCAAGAACTTCCCCTGCTCCATTAGGCAAGACAAATTCCACAACATAGGTCACACTTGGGTCAAGACAGATCTGTGCCGAGCCTGCCTCATCTGGTCCGAAGGCATAGATACCATCATTACCTGTCGAACTCGTCGCAACTGCTGCGCCGTTTGCCGAGCCATTATCACCACAAACGTATAAGTTCACAGTAACATCTTCTGTCACCAATCCTTCGCCGTCTTCTTGACAACCGTTGTTATTCAGATCATAGAAAACTTCTCCTCCTAATTCTTGGCAAGGATAGATACCCAGATCGATGTCTTCATCATCGTCATCATCATCCGGATTGTAACAATCTGACTGACCCGTCTCTGGATCAATGTCATCCCTATCAGCACTGTCAACACATACTTCAGAATCATTACTCGTGAAATTCCAATTTTCAAGAACTTCACCCATCCCATTCGGCAAGACAAATTCCACCACATAGGTCACACTCGGGTCAAGACAGATCTGTGCCGAGCCTGCCTCATCTGGTCCGAAGGCATAGATACCATCATTACCTGTCGAACTCGTCGCAACTGCTGCGCCGTTTGCCGAGCCATTATCACCACAAGCGTATAAGTTCACAGTAACATCTTCCGTCACCAGTCCTTCTCCATCTTCTTGACAACCATTGTTGTTCAGGTCATAAAAAACTTCCCCTCCCAATTGTTGGCAAGGATAGATACCGACATCTATGTCTTCGTCGTCATCTTCATCTTCCGGATTGTAGCAATCTGACTGACCTGTCGCTGGATCAATGTCAACCGTATCGGCACTGTCACCACATGCTTCAGACTCATTACTCGTGAAGTTCCAATTATCAAGAACTTCCCCTGCTCCATTCGGCAAGACAAATTCCACTAAGTAAGTCACGTTAGGGTCAAGACAAATTTGTGCTTCACCGCCTTCAAAAGGACCGAAGCCATATTGTCCATCATCACCAGTTGTAGTTTTTGCTATAGGTTCGCCAATCGATGCACCAGCGTCATCGCAAATATAAAGATTAACCGTGATCTCCTCTATGACAGCTGATTCACCATCCTCCTGACAACCATTATTATTAAGGTCGTAGAATGCTTCTCCACCTAATTGCTGGCAAGGATAGATACCGACATCTATGTCTTCGTCGTCGTCTTCATCTTCTGGATCGTAACAATCAGAGAGGCCCGTATCTGAATCGACATCATCTGCATCAGCTGAATCACCACAAGAAGGATTTTCCTCAGTTGAAAAATCATAGCCCGCCAGTGATTGGCCTGGATTACCAGGTAGATCAAAGAGTACGAAATATTCTTGTTCAGGTATGAGACAAATTTCTCCTCCTGCTTCCGTATTACTGAATTCATAATTTCCGTCCTCATCTGTTACAGTAGAGCTTATAGCATTGCCCGGTTTAGGATCTATCTCATCACAGGTAAATATATAAACAAATACATTTTCCACACCAGTCTCTTCTGCACCTGCCTGGCAACCATTATTGTCCAGGTCATAAAACACAGTACCACCGATTTGTTCACATGGAACGATACCGGCATCGATATGCTCATCTTCATCATCATCTACTGTGTCATTATCATAAGGATCATAACATCCAGAAGTTCCATCGGTAGAATTGACATCATCCGCTAGTCCAGTCGCAAGGCAGATAGCAGAGGCATTATTCATAGAGAAACTATAATCCTCCAAGGTTTCTCCCACCCCATTTGGAATATCGAAAACAACAAAATATTGTACTCCCATCTTCAAACAAATTGAGGCATCGGGATCAGTACTTTCCATGCCAAATACGTAATCACCATCAGAGACTGTGGTAGTCGCAACTGGTGCATCCACTCCTGGCTCATCGCCGCACTCATATAGAGTGACATTGACGCTGGTAATGACCAGACTCTCCCCAGGATCTTGACAACCATTATTATCGCTATCATAGAAAATCTCTCCAGCCAAGCTATGACATGTAGAAACTATTCCTGCATCTATATGTTCGTCATCATCGTTATCATTCGGATCATCGTTGTCAGGATCATAGCAACTGGATATACCAGTCAATGGATCCACATCATCAGACTCACTAGCACTCTCACAAGTCAGGTCAGCTGTACCATTTGTAAATTCATAATTCTCCAAAGTCTCTCCTGTACCATTAGGTAAATTGAATACGATAAAATATTCAGTATTAGGCTCTAGGCAGACACCAGCTCCTGGATCAGTACTATTCTCAGAAAAAGAATAATCTCCATCAACGACAGACGTTACAGCAACTGGAAGTTGCATTCCTGGCTCTGTACCACATTCGTAAAGAGATACCACAACCGAGGTCATCACTAAAGCTTCACCAGAATCTTGACAACCATTGTAATTATCATCATAGAAAATTTGACCCGCTACTTCATAACACGGTGGAACTATACCAATGTCAATGTCCTCATCATCATCGCCGTCATCATCATCTGGATCATGACATTCAGAACTTAAAGTCATGGGATCCACATCATCAGACTCGCCACTGACTTCGCATTCTCTGGAGGCTTCACAAGTAGATGGTGTATGATCATCCAGCACTTCACCACTTCCAATAGGAAAGTCAAATACTACAAAATATTCAGTTTCCTCATCGAGGCATACCTGCGCCCCTTTGTCATCACTGGCCAAACCGAAATTGTAAACCCCATCAGAAACTATAGTACTCGCGATAGGTAGATCTTGTCCAAGCTCCTCACCACATTCATAGAGAGTTACAGTTATGTCTTCGGTAACTAAGGTTTCATCTGAATCCTCACAGCCATTATTATTCAGATCGTAAAATATTTCTCCAGCCATTTGTTCGCATGGCGGAACTATACCGATATCAATATGCTCATCATCATCCTCATCTCCAGAGTCATCGTTATCTGGGTCATAACATTCAGAAGTATTATCCAGCACATTGACATCATCCGAGTCACCCACTGCTATACAAGTCGCATCAGCAGTTCCTGTGGTGACTTCATAATTTTCCAATACTTCACCTGCATCATTGGGAATATCAAAGACAACGAAATATGCTGTTCCTGCATCCAAACAAACTTGCGCTCCAGGATCATCACTCGTCAGTCCAAATGCAAACATTCCATCACTTACAGTTGTCATCGCCACTGGCGTCGCTGTTCCTGGAACATCGCCACAAGTATAAAGTGTCACCGTCACAGTTTCCTGTACTAAAGCTTCACCTGCATCTTGGCATCCGTTCTCATTTCCATCATAAAATATCTCTCCCGCCAACTGTTCGCAGGGTGGGACGATTCCAACATCTATATGATTATCATCATCGTCGTCATCATCATAGTCTGGGTCTACACAATCACTTTGTCCATTTGTAGGATCTACATCATCTGACTCCCCTGCAGCCTCACAAGTTGCATCAGATTCGATACTACTGAATTCATAATTCTCCAGCACTTCTCCAGCACTATTTGGAATATTAAATACGACAAAGTATTCCGTGCCTGCTTTCAGACATATATCTGCTCCTTCATCTTCACTGTCTTCACTGAATTCATACAAGCCATCATTAACTGTAGTACTTGCAACTGGAGAGTCCACTCCGGGCACATCGCCACAGATGTATAATGTGATCGTTATGTCTTCCATCACCAATGTCTCACCGGCATCTTGACAACCATTATCATTACCGTCGTAAAATATCTCTCCAGCAATATCTTCACAAGGGGGAACAATACCGACATCTATATCCTTGTCATCGTCATCATCTTCAGGATCCACACAAGCACTCAGACCTGTCACAGGATCCACATCATCTGACTCCCCTGTTGCCACACAAGTCGCATCTGCAGTTCCAGTAGAAAGCATAGAGCCTTCTAATGATTCTCCTGCTTCATTAGGAATATCAAAAAGAATAAAATATTCTGCATCAGGATCCAAACAAATGACAGCACCCTCATCTGGGCTATCTGGACCAAACTCATAATCTCCATCTGTCACCATAGTCGTGGCTAATGCGACATCAACTCCTGGTACAGCTCCACACTCATATAAATGAACTGTTATCTCTTCTGCAACCAAAGTCTCTCCTGGATCTTCACAACCGTTGTTATTTATATCATAGAAAATTTCTCCTCCTATCGTTTCGCATTTTGGTGTAATACCTGCATCTATATCTTCATCATCATCTTCTTCCACAGGGTCATAACAAGATGAACTACCATCTATGGCATTGATATCATCAGCTTCTCCAGAAGTTGCGCAAGAACCCGAAGCCGTACTAGTGGAAAATTCATATCCTTCCAAGGCCTCCCCAGATCCATCTGGAATATCAAATACAACAAAATACCCCTTGCCTGCAACCAGGCAAACATCAGCACCTGCATCAGGACTTTCTTGTCCAAACTCATATGTGCCGTCTGTAATTGTCGTAATCGCAAAAGGGGTATTGATGCCAGGCAGATCACCGCACTTATAAAGTGAAACATTCACAGCTTCAGTGACCAAGGTTTCTCCTGCATCTTCACAACCATTATTATTATCATCATAGAATATTTCTCCAGCAAGTGACTCACAAGCAGGGACTATACCCACGTCAATGTCTTCATCATCATCCCCATCAGGATCATCGTTGTCAGCATCGTAACAATCCGACTGTCCATTATCGGGACTAACATCATCGGATTCTCCTGCAGTCGCACAAGCAGGATTAGCTGTTCCGTCAGAAAATTCTGATCCCTCTAATGCTTCTCCACTGTCGTTCGGAATATCAAATACAACAAAATATTCTGTTCCAGCTTCCAAGCAAACTTGAGCTCCAAGATCATCACTGGTCTGACCAAATGCATACATGCCATCTGAAACTGTCGTACTAGCCACAGGACTATCCACACCAGGTATATCTCCACATTCATATAAGATCACAGCTACAGCTTCCATCACCAATCCATCACCTGGATCTTCACAACCATTATTATTATAATCGTAGAATATTTCACCCGACAGTTGCTCACAGGGTGCCACTATACCAGCATCAATATTTTCATCAGCATCTCTATCATTGTCGTCACTATTATCAGGGTCGTAGCAATCAGAAGTACCATCAAAAGGATTCACATCATCAGACTCCCCATCAGCGACACAGGCAGCCTCTGACATACCCGTTGTAAAGGTGTAATCCTCCAGTGCTTCAGCGACAGCATTTGGAATATCAAAAACAACAAAATATTCTGTACCTGCCTCTAAGCAAACTTCTGCACCAGCATCAGGACTGGTCTGGCTGAATTCATAATCACCATCAGTTACCATTGTGCTTCCTACTGGCGTAGCCGCACCTGGCTCGTCACCACAAGTATATAGTGTAACGGTTACAGCTTCCGTGACTAAAGTTTCGCCAGAGTCCTGACAACCATTCTCATTGCCATCATAAAATATTTGTCCCGCTAGTGAATGACAAGGTGGTCTGATTCCTGCATCGATGTCTTCGTCATCATCACTATGCTGATCATCATCATCTGGATCATAACATTCTGAGATCCCAGTATCAGGATTCACATCATCTGATTCTCCATCCATGACACAACTGGCATCAGCCACTCCGCTAGAGAATTCATAAGCTTCCAAGGATTCGCCCATCGCATTAGGAATATCAAAGACAACGAAATATTTTGTACCTGCTTCCAAACAAACTTCTCCCCCCACATCAGTACTCTCTGGACCAAACTCGTAGTCCCCATCAATAAATGTTACTGTAGCCAGAGGTGTATCACTGCCAGGCATATCACCGCATTCATAAAGACTTACATTGATTGCTTCAGTCACTAGAGTCTCTCCGGCATCTTGACAGCCATTATCATTATTATCATAGTATATCTCACCTGCAAGGGATTCACAAATAGGGGTGATCCCAGCATCCATATTCTCATCATGATCGTCATCACTAGTATCATCATCGTCTGGATCATAACAATCGGACATACCCGTACTAGGATCCACATCATCAGACTCCCCTGCTGCTTCACAAGCTGCCTCAGCGACATTGCTAGAGAAATCGTAGCCTTCCAAGGCTTCTCCTGGTGCATTCGGAAGATCAAATACGACAAAGTATTTTGTACCTGGCGATAAGCATACTACAGCACCTTCATCAGTGCTTTCTGGCCCGAACTCATAGTCTCCATCTGTAACAGTAGTCGTTGCCACAGGTACATTCATTCCTGGCACATCTCCACAAGTATATAAAGTAATATTTACTGCCTCTGTGACCAGTTTATCACCTGTATCTTGGCAACCATTATCGTTTATATCATAAAATATCTCACCGGCGATACGCTCACATGCAGGCACAATTCCTAGATCTATGTGCTCATCTTCGTCCATATCAGTTGAGTCGTCATCAGAAGGATCGTAGCATTCTGAGCTTACAGTCATCATATCCACATCGTCTGATGCTCCATTTGTTTCACAAGTCGCATCAGCTATTCCCGAAGTCACTGTATAATCTTGCAGCATCTCTGCTTCACCGTCAGGAATATCAAAAACCACGAAGTATTCTGCGCCTGCTTGCAAACAAATCGCTGCACCAACATCTTCACTTGTTGTACTGAACTCGTAAGCTCCATCATCTACAACTGTAATAGCCGTCGGAGCATCTGTTCCAGGAATAGAACCACAGGCATACAAACTCACCAGTACATTTTCCATCACAAGACTCTCCCCTGCATCTTGACAACCATTCTCATTATCATCATAGAATATCTCCCCCGCCAGTGATTCACAACAAGATGCTATGCCTTCTAGAGTAACAGTTCTTTCTTTGCAACAAGTCGTAGTACTATCCGTACCTTCATGACAAACAGTAATCACATAAGAACCCGCTAATAACTCCATAGGGGTCTGTAATAAATCCGTGTAAACATTAGTTCCCCCATCAGTAATTGTGATACTTAGCTCAGCAACATCATAGCCGCCTGTTATATCCACAATGGAAATACTTCCCAGATTTTCACAATCTGCAGGGTCATGATATTGAACAATATAATCCAATGGCTCTGGCCCTATTACTTCCATATCGTCCAAGACATCGGTACAACCTGTATTCAAATCCTCACAACTTATATAGTAACCACCCAAAGGCACTTCGAAAGTTGTTCCCATATCTGCAGTCACTTGTCCTAATGGAATCGTAGAATTTTCTTGAAAGATCTTGTAAATGACATTAGCACCTCCGCCACCTGCATAGACGATATGACCATCATCACCTGAACATATCGCAGGGACAACTGACCAATCATCAGGATCAATCACAGGGCCACCTCCTGTTACAAGAGTTACTGAACTCTCACCTTGGCATCCATCTGAATCCATGACGGATATCAGATAAGCACCAGGCCCAAGATTAGGTACCGTAACCATATTGGAATTAGAACTGCTATATAAAATATCATTCACATAAAAATCAAAAGGGAAATTTCCATTGACTGAACTAATTGTTATTTCACCAGTATTCTGAGTACAAGAAGGAAATTGATCAATGGTTCCGATGACCTGTAAGCCATCTTCCCTTTTTATTTCTGCTTGCAATAAGTTCTGACAACCCTCAGCATCTGTTATTGTCATATTATAAATGCCAGCAGATCCATTAATTATATATTCACCAAACAAGGTTATCGGACCAGTACTATTACCATCAGGATCCTCCCACAACAGCGCATAGGCCGGTGTACCTCCACTAATATCAAGGGTGATGCTGCCATCCGTATCACAAGTGGCATCAGCTACAATTCCACTCACAACCGGTCCATCAATTTCATCCACTTCCTGACATGCTTCATAGATACAAACTGGATTATTGAGTGACGTGATGGTTACACAATATATGCCCGCAGCAAGATTTGTAAGTTCTTGACCGGTTGCTCCTGTATCCCATTCATAAGAGTACATTGCCTGACCTTGAACAGTAACAAACATATTACCATTTGACTCGCCGCACTCAGCATCCACAACAGCAAATTCTTCTATTATTTCAGGACAAGGTTCATTGCAGAATGGCAATTTTAGTTCTGCCGTATCTCTTTTAGTACAGCCATTAGCATCTGAAATTTCAAAAGCATATTGGCCCACAGGCAGATTCATCGGATTAAAACCAACGATGGTAGCATCATCCCATACTATTTCATAACCTGGTGCGCCACCATTGATGGTTACTGCAATGGAACCATCTTCTTCAATGCAATCACTAGGGTCTAATGGAACGGCATTACATTCCAAGACATCCGGGTCTTCAATTACAACGTCAATGATCTCAGTACATTTAAAAATTCCTTCGCCTGCTGTTATCCTGATTTCATAGTCGCCTGCATCTAACCAATGACTGCAATATACTGTATCACGCCCTATAGGCATGGAAGGAACTGGATTACCGAATTCATCCCGTACTTCAAGGGTCTGTCCATCTTCCAAAACACCTAATAAGCAAATGACAGCGTCATCGCCATCACAAAGTGGAGGCATGACATAAACGTCATCCAGACTGTGCTTTATATCATTATCCCTCAGCACTATCGTGTCCATATCCATACAAGACATAGAGTTTCCTTCATTGTCTGTCGCCCAACCTATTACTTTGTAAGTGCCTGGTTCTAGACCTAGAAACATCATCATATCTGATTTGTCAGCGCAGGCGTTGGCACTAGGATTAAGTATTGGAGTGTCAGAGATAAGCACCCCAGTCACAGAGTATAACTCGTAATTGTAACTACAATTCCCATTGACTGCCATCACGAGGATACGGCCATCACTTGCCTCGCAAGGACTACCGGTAATCGTATCAAGTGCAATACTAAAGCCGTTTTCCGAGATAGGTACTTCTGTCTCGCAGATGGCAGGACATTCACTAGGATCGTCCAGACTGAGATCAAAAGCAATAATCTGATACTCACCAGCACATACATCCACGAATATGTGATCATTAGGTGCCGCCTGTGGAAAAATCAAATTCCCCATAGCGTCCTGCATTCTGTAAATTATTCCCAGAGTGTTTGGCATTATGACAACACCATCACAAGGGCCGCAATTATTACTCGGCAATATGGAATTGGGACATAAGGCCTCTGCATCACCGTTAGGGATGATCGCACCCACTGAGGCCACTTCACAATCACTGGTCACACTGGACAGCTCTACTGTATACAAACCAGTCATCAAGTCGCAGAAAGTAGGAACTGCAGGACTCATAATATTTGCAATAGGTGTAAATCCATCCAATAGAACAAAATTGAAATTTGTCAATGGATGACTATTTCCAAAATTATCGGTGATGGTTGTAACCGTTACTTTTCCGACCTCAGCATTACAAGGTGTCGGCACTATATCTACTTCTATCGTATATTCCAAGGTTGCAGCATCTAGAAGTGTTACAGGGAACGTTTCCATACAATAGATAGAACCATTTTCTATGTAGCTTACGATTACCATATAAGTTCCTGGTCTTACATCAGTGCAGCTCAAAGTATCGACAGGTAGTTGCGAAGAATTAAGTCCTTTAAATGTGCCTGAGGCAGTATCTAAAAGTTCTACTTTTATAAATCCAGTACCCGCAGCTAATCCTTCCTCCACAACACAACCCGTTGCATCATATACAATGTCAAAATCAAAAACACTGCCCTCAGTACAATCTACTCTTTGAATAAAATTCATAGAGTCCACAACTAATGCACAGTCTGATGGACAGTCTGATGCAGTTACTGTGAAGCACAAGGTATCTCTCGGACAGGTACTGAAAAGACCCGCGTCACCACCTATGATGACTACACAATAATCTCCTTCTTCCCCCGCAAGTATATCATAGACATCACTGGACGAACCAGGATTTATATTTGTATTGACCAAAGTTCCCGTTGCAACAGAACCTTTGTACCAATCCACTCTGACTATATCCAGCGATGAAGGATCAGTCGCATAATTGACTACTACCGAACTCAATGAATCAGGAAATAATTTAGCACAAGGCAAGACTGGTGCATCTATCGAAGAGATGACCGCTTGATCATCCGGCTCAGGAACCACGCATTCTATGGTCTGATTATTACATGCGTCCCATGTGTAGATCTGCACTGCATAAGTTCCTGGTATTAGCGGTGCAAAACTCACAGCCAAACTACCAGTTGCATCCACGAGGTGCAAACCTCCTGGACTGCTCAGCACTACGGAATCTGGTGCAAAACCAGACGGTGTATAAGTCATGGCTAGATCCAGTGAACCAAAAGTCTCCAAACAAGATAATGGTGCAATGCCCTCACAAGTGACCTCTGTTGCAGAGCCTGGAGGTGGAGCCTGAATGTTGAACACATCTTGCGTATTTGCACAAGCAGTATACACTTTGGCTGTCCATGTACCATACAATATACCTGAACCCGTTGTTGCAGCATAAGGTACTACATGAGGTCCTTGATCCTTTATTATCATACCCATGGGACCACACCAGATGATGGAGTCTATGGGGTTATTACTTTCTACTGTCATACTTATCTGTGCATCATCAGAAGCACAGTCCGTGTATTGCATCACCTCAGAGTCAGAGGTTGTTACAAAATCAGCACTGGAATTAATATCGCAAGTCTGTTGAGTTTCTCCACATTCTGAATAGACTTTGATCGTGTAGGTGCCCACTGATAAATCAGTAAACGTATTCTCGACCATGAACAGTGGTGGAGATTCCATCGTATAATCCACAACTTCCAAAGTCCCGGAAGCATCACATAGAACCAGAGAGTCTATGATTCCATTTGTCTGTCCTGTTGCCAGGATACTTCCATCCGGAATGGCACAAGCTGAAGTATTATTGCACATCATTGTGGACAACACTTCATCAGAAGGCGGGTCAGGTAGCGTAAAGGGATACTCCGCCATATCACCACAAATTGCGCCTTCAATTTTAGCTGTATAGTCTCCAGGAGACAAAATTTCTGTGAAGCTTGAAGCGACCGTACTTGGCTTGTCACCAAAGATTAAATATGCTTCTTCATTAAAGCCTCCTACAGATTCATAGGCCACCTTGAAGATAAATAGTGAATTTGCAGGCAGACCTGATAAGGTTACATATCCATCACATTCTTCTACGGTAAATCCTGTTAATCCACAAGATTTATCATCAAAGAAGTTAGCAGCGTTTTCTGTCAAGAAATTAAGTAAAAACTCATCTATAGTCTCCGTGGAAGTATTTGCATCCCAACTAAAATCATCTGTATTAAACCCAAAGCCTGGACCACATGATTGTACAATATTATTTTCATCGAGCAGTGTCAGGTCAGCCGAACCATCTTCAATGAAAGAAGTGCATGCTGTGCCTTCTTGAAAAATCCAGTATCCTTCTGGATAAAATTTATCAATAGACATAACATCCGAATGCGGTATTGCATTACATACCTCTCCCAAATCACAGTCCTCTGAAATCAGATTCAACGAGCTTACCAAACCTGGGCAACCATCCATTTGTTCGCTGAATATCGTTGTTCCATTTTCATCACAGATAGTAACAGATTGAATCATTGTCGGATCTTCCAGCGCGATAGTAACTGAAGAAACCTCATTACAGGTAAGAGCTTCATTCACACTGACATTTGCTCTTATGTCATCTTCTACAACTTCATGATCTTTACATACTGGAGGTATGTCACAATCTAATCCAGAATCAGGACTTAATAGTGGTGTGGCGCAAACTTCATAAGTCCCTACCTCATTCCAACGCAAATAAGCACAATTGCCTTCTTGAGAAATGACATCTCCATTTTCGGCTTCCCAGCTATAGAGTAAGATATCATTAAGTGGATTAGGTGAATCCAGTTCATCTGAAAGATTCAATCTTGTGGATGATCTGAAGAGCTGAGATGTTCTTCTACATACTATACTAGAGTTCGTAAAAGCAAAAGATTGACTTACTTCTGAACAACAAAAAGAAGCAGGTTCTGGAATTTCATTTCCATTCAAATCCAAGATGCTGATCCTGAACTGAACACCTCCCTCTTCGCAATTCGCCTCGCATTCCTTTAGATAAGTAAATGTGCCAGATCTCGTATTATTCTTAGACGTTATGGAAAAGACGCCATCCACGTCACACATAATTCCATCTGCAGTGACAAGACTTATTCCTCCTGAAGAGGCCGTCAAATCATAATTACCACCAACAGCTGCAGAAATCGTCGTATTAAACCAAGTTTCAGTCTGTGTTTCTAAATCTGAATAACTGGTATAGCTGAACATGTCAGTAAATGTGCCACAAGGTGTCATATAAGTGACTTCCAAGTCTCCGCTGTTCAGCACATAGCGTAACTGTGCTATAAGAAAACATCCCCTGACTAAGGAGCAAGAACCTTCTGACACATTGAGTCCATCGTCATAAGCCAATGGAACAGCATACACCGTCTGCTCAAGGCCGAAATCATTCTGTATACAGATTTCATTTCCAAAATCCTGATAAACAATCTTAATGGAATCGTTAAAATTCTCTACCCAATCATTCAATTCATTAAAAGTTTCAGGTCCATTGAATCCTACATTCACACTGTTATTGCTATAAGAAAAAAATGTTGATCTATTCGCTTGGAAACTAGCAGTCAAAGATGCGCAAGAAATATCAGTGCTAGCTTCTGACAAAATATCCTTGTTGCAAATTGGCTCCAGCTCTATCGTACATTTCGAGACTTCATCTACGCAGGAAGGCTCTCCTGTAATCGTGAATTCTCCCAATTCCCCTATTACTTGAATAGAGCAATCTCCAGAGACTTTACAGCCATCTCCTAGATTCATCGTGACCTCATAAGTTTGAATTCCAACGGGTGCTGGACCGAAAATTCCACTGCTTGTATTCAGGTATTCCAATTCTGGATCAGTCAGGGAAGACCACTGTAAGGAAAATCCACCAGTAGGTAGATCATCACAGAGTAAACCCGTCTGCCCACCTAAGCAGACCAATGGAACATCTGTGCAGATATCAAGTTCAAATTGTCCTGGGTCAATGGCTTCAGCATCAGCTGTACATGCACAATCGTTACCACCCGCAACAGCATATAGTTTACACATTTGGTCAAGGGTAGCTACAAAGCTCACAGCTACAAAACCAATCTGGCTTGAGGCTAATCCGTCAGTATAGTTTCCTACAGCAAGTTCTTCACCTGGGTCTAATGATCCATTTCCATTATCATCAGAAAATATAGTTACAGCTACTGAAGTGCCTACAGCTATATCACCACTTTGGTTCTGAATAGCTACACTTGTTTCTGTCATCAAGTTTCCGCTAGGGGAACAACTTGCGGTGGCAGATATTTGAGAGTCTATTATTTTAATCGCAGGAATGACTTCCACTGCACTAGCTTCCAGCTCACTGGTGAAAATTTCCAAAGTGCAACTTTCGCCAGTTGTAATACATACTGCCTCATCTGAAACCTTTGTATACGTCGCAAAATCCAACATACCACATTCTGATTCTTCATCTACACTTAAGTCCAGATTAAATGCCAATACGCCTGGAGGTGTGCCAGCTGGAATCTCCCAGCAATATTCATTACCACCTGCTACTGGCGTTATGAGGGGAGACATCATCCAAGTAGAAGGATTAAAAGGTGTAGAGGCATTGACTGTTACTTCTGCAGGAAAGGTTATACAGACGAATTCATTAGGACCAGTTTGATTAGGAAATGAAACAACATTGGCCGTGATGATCTGATTATCCAGACAAGCACCCAACATCGTATCTAGAAGATAAACTTGATTACGATTATAATCCCTAGGATCTAATCCCCTAATGGGAACGATATTGGAAGATTCTGCAGAAGACAACAATTGTTCGTCACAAGCATCTACAGAAAAGGCTTCTGAGAATAATTTACTACCTGAAATGAAATCGCAATCTGTTAAGACCTTCCATTTGAATCTGTATTTATTCTCATTATTTTCAGGAAAAGTACTACCAGGTAATTCCAATTCCACACCTAGACTAGATGCAAAAGCATTCATATCTATTGATATTTTCTTAGAAGGCTGACCATTGATAATGGTATCAGGATTTACAATGGATACAAAGGCATCATCTATGGGCATATAAGTTCCAGGTGATCCTAAACTTACTATCGTATCCGGATGTGCAAAACATACAGTGGATGGTACTATCTGCATCCCCTCTTTAGGTAAATACAAGCAAAATTCTTGCATGAAATGAGAAGCAATTCCTACATTCTTAACAACAACTTCAAAAGGAATTTCTTCACAGAGATCTACTGGCGGTGTAAATTGGTTTACAAATCCTGCTTGCAATCCAGTCATAGCTCTTACAACAGCCAGCTCTTTCTGAATAACATTACAGAACTCCCCATTGGCAAATTCTCCAGTGGTGGGATCATCAGGATAACCATTACAAGACCATCCAACATATACAGGTACATACATCGTATCACAATCTGTAAAATTGGCGTCCAAGGTCAAATCATTGAGTTGTTCAGAACCTAGCTGAAACCATGTAACTGAACCATTTGTGATTCCTGTAGAAGTGATATCAGTAGCAGTTGTATTATCATACACTTGGTCAAAAGTGATGGATGGTGGCAAGTCAAAAGCGACCCAGTGAAAGTCAGCAGATGGCGTATGGCCTACCTGTATATTCCACACCACATCATCATTTGGCGTCTGTACGATAGGTGCACCTAGACAATTCAATATGGCTTCTGGTGGGTTATTGAATTCCACTCCTCCAGGGCTGGCTATTTCTCTGGGTCCACAGCCGCCACAGCTATGGTAGTAAATTTTAGAATCCGCTACAATATCAGTGCTGTAGGCATAGCACTCCGTAAATTCCAAATCAAATAGCAAACAAAAAAGTGAATCTGAAGCAGAAGACCTGGTCAACTCCTCTGGCCAGGAACCATCATTTTCAAATGTAATATTGAACCCATTACTATTATCAATTGAGATCTGAGATGATGGCACACTATAAGTCATTGCGCCATTAAGACCCTTACTTGTCAGCACAGCAGTGCCCGCTGTATAAGTGAATTCTGCTCCAGAAATATTATAAACTATGGAGTCCAAAATATATCCGGGTCTGTAATCATTGAATTTATTGCCGACCCCACAATCATCAAACATTTGGATAGCAGCACTAACTTCGCAACCATTTTCAAATTCTAAACTAGCAATCATCTTTGCCAAGAAAGGATCTCCCACATAGTATTCAGCTTTTTGGGTTTGGGGGCTACCACAATTTGTAATATTGCCACCATCTATGAATTTTCCTTTGAACTCCACTTCCATTTCCTCCATCACAAATCCTTCTGCGCAGGCAGGCACTTCTTCTTTTACTTTCCAATCCGCGACAAACTCGATAGACCAACCATCCATGACACCTGACCAATCCACACAACTGGTCAAATCAAATTCTCCTGTCACAGGGTCATAAGGAATAGGTGCGCAACTGCTCGTCATTGTTGCAGCGCCACTTGTCACAATAAATTCCGCTGTACCTTCACAATAATCCAAATGAGGTCCAGGATTTATCTCAGCTAACATCATTTCTATTTCATCACAAGGAGGATTAGCAGGAGCAGAGGATTGTCTTATGAATTGCGCTGTTGTCGTTAGTCTCATGGTATCACAAGGCAAAGCATGATCCTTAGGATCAGGGGCAGAGGCATAGCTCGCATCAGGTGCAGGGCAACCATCTGTCAGTCTGCATAGATCGGCTTCCGTATTCTCTATACAAAATAGATAACATGTCGGCGTAGGACCTGGTGTGCCGCAACGGCAGTCCTTGACTGTTTCATAGCAAGACCTGTTGAAGATGCAGCAGTTTGACCCATTATCACATTCAAATATGACTTCATAAGATTCGTAGAACTTCACAGGTTCCACAGAAGAGGTGCAGATGCTTGCATGCTGAACATTAATCAATAACTCCTCATCCTCTATACAAGATTCTATGATGTCACTTTCCACTTCTATGACCAGCGTATCTGGCGCGCCTCCTATTCCTGTTATAATGGAATGTGTCGTAGCACCAGTTGTCGAGCCTACGCCTGCAGCCATATCCGCAGCACTCATCACTGTTCCAGCACTGCCATCTGCATTTATCTGCGCCACTTTATATCTTAAGAATACGCGACAGTCCTCATTATCAATACCACCAAACTGGTATCTGTACCAATAATTTCTAGTACTACATCCTGAGCCAGAAAAAGAAACAGGCCCTGCTCCGCCGCCATGATTTTCCAGTCCATTCTTAGGTGCCGGTTTGAAATCTATCAGCTTGTAACCAAAATCGTACTCAGTAAACCATCTGAGATCGTAACAGTTCTCCCAGGTCGCTTTCACATCTGGCATGAAACATTCAGCATCAGGGTGCACACAGGCTTCACTATCTTTACAACCCAATGCAATTTCGAAGGAAAAGAAAACCGAGGCGTCCTTAGCAATATCTCCAGGAATGGATACCACATAAAAGCTATCAATGCTAGTTTCATCAACGGCCAACCCTGTTACATTTCCAGTACTGGCATCCTCCCCATATTCATAATTTATCAAATCGAAAGTGGAACAAAATTCTTTTCTAACATAGAATTGTATGTCTTGCGCTGTTGTCGTCGGATTAGCTAAACCACTCAGGTTTTGCATTTCAAAAACAATCTTACCTGGGGTACAGTAGGAAGGTTCAGAGTACTCCACTTCTCTAAAAGACATCATGGGATTGCCTTCAGTGGGTGGAAATGATGAGTTGATTGGTTGAGATTGCTCCACCTCTTTTCCATCTTGACAACGATTTTCATAGTTGACTTTTATCCAAGGATCTAAACAACTCGGCGCTTCTTGGTTAACCAACGCTTCACATTCCATGGGAGAACCATCATCAGAAGGGATGGCCAGATTGATTTTGATGATCAAAGTATCATTGACCCCTAGGTCAGGAAGTCCAGTGACACAAATGGAATCATCCAGTACTTGAATCATGGAAGTTGCGGAATAATCATCCCTGCCATCATCAAGATTTCCTATGGATATATCGTAGCTATCCCATTCGAATACCTGGCACTCATTTCTATGGATGGTAGCCCTGACGCCTTGTGCATCTGCTTCGCCCTCTATCGTTTCCAAAGCTCCGCCATCTATCGAATCATTGACTATTCTGAATTCCCACATAAGAGGGTCTACGCAGGGGTCAGATGGAATAATGGGAGTCCTACTTACAAGTAAGTCTGGAATTCCATTGAAGACGACTACTACTGATTCCAGATCAGTACTTACTTGGCAAATCTCATCATTGCAACCATACCAAGCTGATAAGGCACTATTATTTACAGTAGCTGGACATTGTGTCTCCACGCAATATTGCAATTGCACACCACCATCTACTTCGAACATACGATTAGAGCCACCAAAAACTACTCCGTCCAAGAGTATCTCTATACTGTCTACATTAGTTGTAGAATTCAAAAAAGGCATACCATCTATGGCTGTGGTAGATAGCACACCGGACTCAATGGGAATAATATTAAAACTTGTGATTTGAGAGAAAGGAAAATCAGGAAAATCTTTATAAGACATCGTGTCCAAAAGTGAAAATTGTCCATTATTGACTAAAGTCACTTCTCGACAAACGACCTCACCTGGCAAAGCGACCTCTGGAGTGGTGGAGGATGAGATGATATTTATAAATGGCTCAAAGACACTAGCTCGCAAATCAATGAGACCTTCGCCTGTTACTTGAGAAGGGATATTACCTGGCAAAGAATAATCCAGTTCGTACTCAGGAAAGGTGATGGATTCATCAGACACAGAACAATCTGGACTGAGCACCACATCAAAAATCACTGGATTATTCTGATCCATCTGAATCGTTGCACCCGGATTCAAGTCCACACTTATGGTACCTCCAGAATTACTGGTAAAAGCATAATCCGTACCAGATACAAAAGGGCCTCCTACGCCACCTGAGATAATAACTTGTTCAGCCGTAAATCCCTGGAAGATCAGAATACGAAATTCATTCAGCGATAGCATAGCTGATGGATTGCAAGTGATACCAGGTGTTCCGAATTCTATACGGATAGTATCTCCCACAGAACAGATATGCGAATCATTAAAATTTGGCTGGCCACGATAACCAGTCACATCCACGAGTGCCACCTCTATGAGATTTACGTCGCAATCCTCTTGAGCATAGATCTCTATGCACACCAATAAACTCATGACAAGAACAAAGATTATCCTCATCAATCTCAAACCCGAATACACCATTATAAGTAGTTTAAATATTGAACTACTGCATCTGGGATAGATATAGGTATTTGGTCCAGTGAATACACTGGTAAATCGGTATGGGTAATTTGTTTGGTGTTTTATTCTTAATTCAAATACATGCAAAAGTTATTGGGTCACAATAATCATGCAGTATAAGAGTAAAAAAGTGGGCAGAATATTATGGCATAGGGTAGTTAGCCTTATTCTCTCGCAAACATATTATTAATTACTTTAATATGTTAGGATTAGTTAAAAAAAAGGAGCTGACCGTAAAGTCAGCTCCTCTATTTCTGGGATGAAGTTCCTATTATGTAATAAAATCAAATTATATTCTTATCATTTTGAAGTCACTTACAGTTTTGTCAGTTATCATTTTGATATAAATGACCCCTTGCACATCCAGGGCTGCACCTTCAACTAATATGGCGCCACTTCCAGATTCAAATTGTCCTGTCATATCGTGTAAAAGGCGACCTTGAGTATCATAGAACTCAAACAAGACTTCACCTGCTTTATCCAATTGGAATTCTATGGTTGTATACTCTACAAATGGGTTAGGTATGGCAACTAAAATTCTATTGACACCTGCCTCCTCCATTTCAAGTAATAAAGGCACCTCTTCTGAGTATCCACGGTAAGCTTCAGATCTCGTTATATCAGAAGACAAACTGAATAACTCACTCGTCTCTACAGTTTCCAGTGCTGCAACTTGCAACTGGAAAAGAACTGTTCCATTCTCAATATCACTGATCTCGGTATCAGCATAACTCATCGTTATGGACCCGTCAGTTACGTTGAAATCCTCATCACTCACTCCTAAATCTTGTGGTATGACACTTATTACAGATACTACTTTACTATCAAAGTTCAAGGTTCCTTGCCATCCAGAGACACGTTCGTAATTTTCAGTTGTAACATTTATCGTCGCCGTCTCACCCTTGAATAAAGTCTTATTCTCCACCTTCAATATCAGAGGCCATCGCTGAGATCTGATATCCACTCTGTCAGAATCCAACTCGTATGACCATGCATCATTATTGACATCTCCAATCTTGACACCTATAAAATCAATTTGCATATCGGATTCAAGAAGTGGTATGTCATAAGATTCATTTAATGCCGTACTCCACGGATCGACGTCAGACAACTCCTTACTTTCATCTAAGAATCTCCAACTGGTATTCTCAGGAAATTCATCGTAAATCCCCAGTATGAGTTTTCTAAGTTCCACTAGATCGACACCATCAATATTATCGCTACTATTGACATCAGCAGCTATCTGCTTGTATGGGCTATCCAGTTTATCTATACCTAGAATATGTCTTTGTATCATTATGAGATCCAAGGTGCTCACACCATTAAGGTGATTGATATCCTTAAGAGGCGTAACTTGATATGCAGCACCCATAGCCATCGGTTGAAATGCATAACTTCCGTCATCTTCAGTCATGTTCATAACCGTATCTTCCAGTGATACTTCCACCGACTTGATCATATGACTTTCCTCTGTATAGATGTTCCCAGATACTACCACAAGATTATTGCCACCAGATGGGGGCACAAGACAATCGGCCTGTCCTTCGGCGATGGTTACTTGCGTAGTGCAGAAGGCTTTTCTGGTCACGGGATGATTGACATCCAACATTACCCAGAGAGAAACAGTATTAGTTGTATTGATATCAGCACAACCATAAGTCAACTGAGTTGTCGTTCCAGCTTCGTCAAATCTCAATAGTAAGTCAGTGTTAGGATAACAAGTATGAAAACTGCCCGCGTCTATAAGAGATGGAAATAGTGTTGCTGATCCTGCGGAACTCAGCGCTAAAGTATAACTGGTCAGACAGACTGGCTTAGGGGCTTTAGTGCTTTCTACAGTAATGAATTGTTCAAAAGTAGCAGGTGCATTACCACAGCCGTCTCTGGTCGTCCAATCCATTCTATAATCTCCTACTGGCAATAGTCCAGTAAACGTGAAATCATTACCTACAGCTTCAACCTTATTCTCACCTACATTAAACAAGGAATATGACCAATTATATCCTATCGTACACCCACCCATAACAGAAGCTGATACAGTGATATTTCTTTCGCATTCTTTTGTGCCTGTAGGGAATACTATAGGCGTATTTGCAGATATAACTGGACCTCCGGGACTATCAGTTGTTATGACTTGAGTTCCCTCATAAGTCATGAACTGTCCATTAGTATCCCTGGTACACCAGTCAATAACTGTCCACGTTCTAGTTATATTATAACATCCAGCAGAACCTGCCACTGCATCAACAAAGTCAAATCCGAGTTGTGAGCAAGCTGCATTCTCCCCGAAAATCGGAACAGATCCCAAAGCTGTAGGTGTCAAATCATCCAATGAGCAAATATCCAACCCTAACATGTCGGGAGGGAAGGTGATACTCGGTCCAGCGGCATTGGATATTGGTACTATTGTCAACTTTTGTGTACAACTAACATTAGGTAATACCATTCCATTGACATTCACTAATCTAACGGTTCTAACGACCACTCCCAGACCACATGAATTCAAATCAGAATCAAATTCGTTTCTAAAAGTGTAACTGACTCCACAGTCATTCACTATGGTAGGATCATCAAAGGTCACAAAGTCGACCGCCACACATTCTCTTGTTATTGCAGGAGGACAGACTAGAGTTGTACCTACTCCTTGCAACTCCACATTCACCATACAATCGCTGGAATTTCCACCTGCATCCATAGCTCTGTAAATCACCATCAACTCTGAACCTAAGTCCGTACAACAGAAATTAATATACGGTTGACATAGATCAGACTCATTTATATAAGCAGCGCCGTCATACACTGTCCCTTTAACGTAATCCACAAGAGGACAAGAGACACTATAATTAGATAATAAAACGTGATCTACACCAGCAATAATAGTATCGGGTACTAAATTTCTAAAAGCCACGACATCTGACATTTTCACAGCACAGCTTGTCACCTCTCCGCATTCATCCCAACTACCATCATCGAATACTTCAGCTGCGACCAAAATTGATCCGGAAGTGGATAAGCTTATCACAGTATTCTGCTCACATATTGCTACTGGCTCAGTGTTATCTCTTACTGTTATATCAACTATACACTCGCTGGAATTAGTGCAGTTATCACTCACAACGTACCGTACCTGGTTTACACCTGCTTTCAGCTTGACTTCTATGAAATCATCCATCATGTCCGCTTTCTCGAATAATCCGAACGGTGTGAATATTTGAACTTTTTCACCTTGACCACAGCCATCCGAAGGAGACAAATCAGGTAAGCGTATTTCTTGACCACACTCTGCATTTGAAGATATGGTATATGCTGGCGGACATACATACTCTGGAGCCATGTCATCAATTATTTCTATGATGTGACTCTGTGGAGGCTGAGCAAATTCTTCGTTGCAATGCCATTCCAGAATATTCCAAGTTCTAAAAATCTTCTTGGTACAACCATCTGAAGGATAAGGCAAATCAGTATAACTCACCCACGTGTTACAGACATCAGATGGTTCTATCACTTCTACACCGTCTACAGTCACGAGGGTCGCACCGCCTTCAGGCACCAATGGAATGAATGGTGTTCCACTACCAGTTCCTGAGCCTGTCCCCAGACCTGGGCCAGAGACAGTTCCACTTCCTGTTCCTGAGCCACTTCCACCAGGCACACCAGTTCCTGTCCCCGAACCCGTACCCACAGGACAAGCCAAGTATGGAACTCCTAGATCAGCAGTTCCAGAGCCTGTTGCAGAGGTATTCAACCAAGGTAAAGGGATGAAACAGGGTTCTTTGTTCTCATCATCTTCGTTGAAATCATAGAACTCAAAATTATCTGAATCACTACATCTTATTGTCGTCGTCCCTACAGGATATTGCAATTTACTGGTATCTAATCGTGTCAATAATAATTGCTGCTGGCAAGAGGCCGTGTTTCCATTACCATCTGTTGCTTCATATGTTCTTGTAACAACTGTCGTGTACAATGAGTCGCACTCATCGGCATCGTTTCTTATTTCGTTTATGAGATTAATTTCAAAAGTAGATTGTAGACAGTTTCCATCAAAATTCAGCAGAGCTGGAGGAGGTAGTAAAACTAATTCTGCACAAGATATCGTATCGTTATCACAATTGAATATAGGCTCTGTTTTTGCTTCTACTAGAATATTACCCCAGCAAGAGTTAGGATTACATTCGTTATTGTATACTTCGTATCGAATATTCTGTCCGAGCTGATCCAGCGTCACTAGATTACCAGGAATGATTTGATTATGTTCATCATATACAACTACTGTGTAATCATCTGGAATAGAGACATCTTTCAATACAATCTGTGGCGTGATTGTAGCCTGACACTGTTGATCCAAACTCACATTGACCTGAGCGATACATTCCAAAGGACCTGAAGCACAAGTTGCATCATTGATATTTACATTATCAAAAGCTACTGCAACGGCGCCCATGGACGGTGTTACAGTTGTCGTAAAACAAATAGACACATTCTCACAAGTAAAGTCGGACAAATCAATATCTCTGATCCTGAAAACTCTTGTACGTCTCACAAGTCTGTCAGCTAGTGCACCAAACGAATGTACAGAAGTAGGTGTCGTACCAAATCCACCAACTGTAACCTCAAATAATTCAGGTAATGCAGCACCGTCTTCGTTATCATAAGAGATCCTGTAATCAAAATCCAAGGAAGCATTACAATTTGCAAAAGTACAATCATAGCACGTCGATACAGTTCCTGATTCGTTTTCATCAAAACCTTGAAAAGCATAACAGGACCCATCAATTGTGAGTGGGAGAAACAATGAACTATATCGGAAAGGTGAACACTTTACGCTAGCATTTGGAATACTACCCGAAACTGAAAAACCGTCTAAGTTTCCAGACTCAAACTGGTTGTTCGATAAACATTGGCCATCGACTAAAGTGCTTGAGAGTAGTGAGCAAACAACAACGAATAACAAATACCGCAGTGGATTTTTGCAACAGGCAAGGACGTAGGGCTTTGAAAAGGACATAGAAATCCCATCAAAAGAAAATCGGTAATTGGACATAATAAGTGTTAATAAGTTAAATCAACAGACCTTCAATAGGACTATTGAATTATTTACTAACTGTTTTTGGGTAAGTCATCCTCCTATATAGAACTTTTGGGAAACTCTAAATAGCCTTGGATAGACCTATGGAAAGACAAACATATTACAATATTATTTAATATGTACTATTTGGGTGAAAAATAAAAAAGCAGCCCCTTCCATCAAGAGACTGCTTTAAACTATCATGCTATTCTAAAAACTGTTGCCTTCTTACAGAACTAACATCCTGTACTCTATTATCTCTTGGTCAGTTAACATTCTCAAGTACACAAAGCCTTGAGTTTTAAAATCAGCACGTTGCAAATCAAGTGTATTTGCTCCAGCATTGAATACGCCTTGTTTCTTTGCCAGTAATCTTCCGTTTACATCATAGAATTCAAATCGAACTTCTCCAGCTTCCGGAATCACAAAATTCAGTTTCGCTTCTTTCGAGAATGGGTTAGGTGTCACAGAGGTAATCGATACCTTCTCTTGTACTTGAGTCTCCATGCGTACACTCATCACATTCAGATCTGCATCATAAGCCTCTGCTCTCGTCTGACTGGAACTGATATTGAATAAGTCTTGATCCGTGGACAATGATTCCTGCGCCTCTATCACTATTTCAAACCATAAACCAGCTTCACCGCTCGGTAGTTCTCCATCGTAACTCACTGTCATGAAACCAGACCCGATTCTAACATTGAGCTCTTCGTCCATGTCCATCATACCGCTTCTGATCTCTATCACATCAATTACGTTCTCATCAAATTCCAACGTTCCCTGCCAGCCTCTAATATCCTGTGTGCTCTCCCCATAGAAAGCTATATTTCCCCGCTGTCCCACTGCCATCGCTGTATGCTCCGTTATCAAAGTCAATGATTTGCTCTGCGCATTATCCGGACCAACCGAAGCATCCAGAACCACGTCATCATCCACATCACCTATTTTCACACCTATGAAATCTATGTTCTCATCTCCCGAGAGATTTGTAATCATATGCACTTCTGGAATGACTCCTGCCCATGGGTTGTCCGTATCGATGAATACATGGTCTGCCTCCACGAATCTCCAACTCTCATTCTCTGGCAACTCCTCATAGATGCCCAAGACTAATTTTCTCAGCTCTATGAGATCGATTCCATTGATCAGCTCGTCATTATTCACATCAGCTGCAATCAACCTGTAGGGACTGTCTATCTTTTCTATATCGAGTATGTGTCGCTGTATCATGATGATGTCCACCGTACTTATTCCATTCAGATGATCCTCATCCCATCTTGGCGTAATCTGATAATCACCACCCAGAGGCATGTTCGCAAAAGCATAAGCGCCCTGCTCATCTGTAAAGTCCATACCAGACACTGTATCTAAATGCACTTCCACACCTTGTATGACATGCTGAGTTTCCGTGTAGATTTCTCCACCCACCACAACGACATTTCCTAAACGACATAGCTCAGTTCCTGCTTGTATATCTATGAAGGTCGTACAGAAACCTTGCGCTCCAGAATTAACATCCGTCACCCATAGGGTGACTTCTTGCAAACCTAAATGCGTGCAATCATATATTCTCAGTTTATCAGTAGTATCAGCTGTGAAACTGAAAGCGATCGGATTGCTACAGTTAGGATAACTGCCTCCATCAAAATCACTCGCCCATAGTTCCACTTCCTGACGATCTATCTGACCATCTCCAGTGGAATCATAACCCACTAACGCTGCACTCAATCCATTAAGGCATACTGGCGTGGGTGGGGTATTGTCATATATGTTGACCTGTTGGATGTCACTGTCTGAATTACCACAGCCATCACTCACTGTCCATTCCACTTCGTAAAGTCCAGAAGAATAACTACCACTCAATGTCGCTCCATCTCCAGAAGCAACTACCGCACCTGAACCATTTCTCATCACATAGCTGAAGCTCAATGGATTATCACAATCATCTGTCGCCGTTCTCGTGATGATGATGGCACTCTCATCGCAGTCTGTATTATGGCTATCATACTCCACGATCATATTATTATCCAAAACAGGCGAAACCGTGTTTCTGAGTGTGATCAGCTGAGGCTGTGGAATCACATAAGAGTCAAAGGCATTACCCGTCTGTGAACACCAATTTACAACCGTCCATGTTCTCTCCAATACCAGACATTCAAATCCACTCACATTGGAACTTATAATTTTATCCTCAAATTTGAATCCTAAAATGTTACAAGAATTAGATCCTAGCACTGTAGGATAACTATGTATATCCGGCAGTAAATCTGGATCCAATTGCTGAATGCCACACCCACTGTTCAATTCTAAATCCAAAGGCCAACTAATATCGATTACCGTCAATGGGGCCCCATCTTGCACTGTGATTTCCTGAGTGCAGGACTCTAAGGTCAATCCTTGATTGTTCTGAATCTTGAAAGTTCTCGACAGTCTTCCTATTCCGCATGAATTAACATCTGCATTGACTACTTCTATCGGTAGCAAAGCATTAGAACATATTCCTGTGAATTGTGGGAATCCAAAAGTCAATCCTAAATTATCAGGATCGTAACCTTCTCTGCAATCAATTGTCATGTCAGGTGGGCAAGTCAGATCTGGAACCAGTTTATCCTGTACTTCAACGCTGACCATGCAGATACTTTGGTTTCCACTCTTATCCAAGACCCTGAAAGCCACCATCACTTCTCCAGCCTGTACGTCATTACAACAGAATCTAACATACTCATCCCAGACTGTACCTAAGGTGTCGCAGGAATTATCCATTCTTCTGGCTTCCATCTTCACTATGCCGCAATCATCAAAACTTCCATTGTCAAATACTCTTGCAGCAACCCTGTTCTCATTGAGACTACTCAACCCTACGACTTTATGTGCTTCGCAGATGGCTACTGGTTCCGTCCTGTCCAAAACCCTGACTACAGTATTACAAGTACTACTGTTGTTACAACCATCTGACACTACGAATGTGATGTCATTATCTCCAGGGTTCAAAGAAACTTTAGCACCATCTCCTTCCACTATTCCACCTGAATATTGGACTCTGATTGTCACGTCACCACCACATCTATCCACTGGATCGAGTATGGGTAAAAACACCTCTGAAGCGCAGTCTTTATTTGTGGTTACTTCAAAAATTGATGGACAAATGTAGCGCGGTGCTTCATCATCCGTAATCTGAATTATCTGAGTACTTGTTGTTTTTACTTCTTCAGTACACCACCATTCTCGCAACTCCCAGGTACGTATGACTTTGGTTTTACACAGGCCATTGGAAGGCGTAATGATATCTGTATAGGTAAGCTGTGTATTGCAGTACAGAGGTGCATTGTCGTCTGGAATGTAAATATTACTTACCACTATCGGATCTCCAGTTTCTACTATCAATACTGCCCCTCCTTTAGGTATCAAAGGATAGGCACCTGTACCTGAACCAGTTCCTGGGCAGAAAAATCCTGGACCATTACTACCACCAGTATTATTATTGTTGTAGACAACTGTAGCACCATAATTATTCCCTGTAAGCGGCTCTGGAGCCATATCTGGAAAATAAAAATCGAAGGGTGCACTGACCCCACATAACAATGGAATTCCAGCTCCTTGTCCAGTACCAGAACCTGTCATAGGCTGGTAGTACCAAGGAAAAGGCACACCGTTGTCATCATATACAAGTAAAGTGTCACTACAACTTACGTTAGCCGTTCCTGGCCATAATATATCTTGTGGATTGATTCTGGCAAGAAAAATATCCTGATGACACTTGGTTTCATTTCCAAAATCATCCTGTATTTTATATGTCCTATCAACCTTGGCTGTCAATAAAGAATCACAATCTATATGTGTCTTCTCCTCATGCAAGTTTGTTATTATGATATTAGAGCAACTCTGAAAATCTTCCGGTATGAAAGTGTAATAGTCTAGTGTTCCACAAGGAATCGTATCTGCAGGGGGGCAGGTTATCGATGGTAAAGCCTTAGACTCCACTTTTACCGTGCCCCAGCAACAATTACCATCACAACACAGCATGTAAGTAAAGACCTTACCCAGATCATCCACTGTAAAATCATTTGAAATAGTGTGACCATGCTCATTGGTGACAGTAAGCTCTAGGCCACTGACGCAAGTTTCATTACCCACACTTACCATCTCTGGTGTCAGGGTTGCAGTACAACTCTGCGGGTCCAAAGACAGGTTGATGTTGTTTATACAAGAGATTGTATTCTGAGCTCGTAGAGCGCTGTCTTCTAAAGAAAACAGACTAAGCAATAACGAGAAGAATAGAAAACTCATGAATCGTTTTGATCCAACTCTATATTCTCTCATGTTAGGTATTTCTGAGATAAAGCATCTCATTGATTTAAATATATTTTTCATTGTAAGTATCAATTCTTGAAGGGTAAATGCTATAATGCTATCATTCGGAAATCAGATACTAGATCTCGCGCTCTCATACGTACATAGATAAATCCAGTTACATTGAGCTGGTCTCTACTAACTTTTGTAGAATTTCTACCTTCATCTGCTACAACAGTTTTACTATATATCTGCTTTCCACTGATGTCGTAGAATTCCATCTCTACTTCATCTCTGAAAGAGATATCATATACTACTTCTGCATCCTGTACAAAAGGATTAGGTGTCACTGAAACTATTTTAAAAATCTCTGCCTGTTGTTGACCCAACTCTAATTTAGATATGGCAAGGTCAGAATCGTAAGCTTCTGCTCTGGTGATGGCTGAGCTGATGCTGAATAAATCAGCAGCTTCATTGATATCCTCTCTGGCAATTACAGATAACTCAAATAATGCGGTCTCCGTATCAATCTTCTCAGATAATGAATGATAACTGATCGTAATCCAACCTTCATCAGTCTGTGAAAAATTGTAATTAGTTTCTTCCAGTTGTATTCCTCGAGATACGATGCCCGTAACAGCAATCTTATCCGCATCAAATTCTATAGTTGCTTGCCATCCTTTTAAGTTCTTGCTATAATCAGAATAAACCAGTAGGGAACCTGTCTCATTTTTCTTCAAGGCAGTAGAACTCATATTAAATCTAGTTACATCCTGACTTCTATTAACAGTATTTCCGTTAAGTGAAACCACAACATCGTCATTGACATCCCCTATCTTGACACCTACAAAATCAACAATCATATTCTGATCTAGATTCAAGATGTCATAACTCTCATCAAAAGCTGTTGCCCAAGGATTACTAGGGTTCAAGAATTGATAGTCAGCAGAAACGAATCTCCAACTAGTATTTTGTGGTAAGTCATCATAGATACCCAATACTAATTTTCGCAATTCCACTAAGTCGACACCATCTATGTCCTCTGACCTGTTGACATCAGCTGCAATCAACTTATAAGGACTGTCCAGGTCTTCTATACCTAATATGTGCCTCTGTATCATGATCAAATCTATCGTACTGACACCATTGAGGTAATCCACATCCCGTTCAGCATTGATCTGATAATTTCCTCCTATTGGCATCTGCTGAAAAGCATAAGAACCGGAATTATTTGTCATGGCAGCTGGCATATTGACATCCATACTTACTTCTACATTTTCTATCTCATGACTACTTTCAGTTTTTACCTGGCCAGCTATGGTTACAATATTCTGATCAGGGCATTCGCCAGAATCTTGAATATCTATGAAGGCCACACAAAAATCTTGCGCTCCAGTGAGCCTGTCTGTCACCCACATCTCCACATTATTTCTACCGATATGGGAACAATCAAAAATCACTTTCGTATCAGTTGTATCTGATGAGAAACTAAATGTCATTGCATTACCACAATTAGGATAACTACCGGCATCAAATCTCTCAGCCCACAACTCGGCTCTTTCCACATCTATGGTGCCATCTCCATCCAGGTCCCATCCCACCAGTGAAGCACTGAGTCCATTAAGACACAACGGAGTAGGTGGTTTGATACTTTGAATTTTCACATTCTGAATATGAGTATCGTGATTACCACAAGCATCTGATACTCTCCAGGTGATATTGTAATTACCTACTGGATATTTACCGATGATGGAATTAGAATTGCCTTTCTGAATTATATTACCAGATGGAAATTCAGTGACAGTATATTCCCAAGTCAAAGTTGACTGACAGTCATCAGTTGCAGTTCTGGTAATATTTATAGGACCACTATTACAATCCACTTCTTGTCCTTCAAATATCAAATCTGAAGCAGGATCCATTACTGGAGCTGTATTATTCTTGATATGTATCAATTGTGGAACAGGATTCTGATAAGTATCAAAATCACCGAGGGCCCCACACCAATTTATTACAGTCCAAGTTCTCTGGATCACTGCACAATCTCCTGTTGTCGGATTAGCAGAGAAAACCCAATCCTCATAGTCATATCCCAATAAGGCACACTGCTGAGAATTATCAGTATAAGTAGGAAATCCATGAGGATGAGGCAAGTTTTCAGGTGTAAGAAGATCTGCATCACATATGTCATAGACATCGTAATCCAATGGCCATATGATATCATCTGCTGTAAATGGATCGCTGTTCCCTACAGTAATGAGTTGCTTACACTGTGCCAGTACATTACCAGCAGCATCCATCACTTGTAGAGTTCTTGTAAGCAGTCCTACGCCACACTGATCATACTCCGTCTCTATAACTTCCTGAGGAATATCATTGGTACAATTATCTGATAGGGTTGCATAACCGAAAGTTGCTCCCATATTATTATTATCGAAGATTTCTCGACAATCCACTGTCCTGTCCGGAGGACAAGTAATGATCGGATTAGCCTTATCCTGTATCTCCACATACACTATACAGTCAGCATGGTTGCCACTGTGATCTGTTACTCTGAATTCTACAGGTACTGTTCCAGTGAATGCATCTGCACAGCAGAAATAACCGTAATCGCCCCAAAGGTCTGCATCTGGATGACAAGTCTTTGTCTGTCTTCTGACCTGCATATGCTTGATCTCACAATTATCAAAACTTCCATTATCAAATACAGAGGCAGGAATTGTCGTGAAAGAATTACTACCCAGTGATATAACTTTTTCTTGCTCACATATGGCAATGGGATTAGTATAATCTATGACCATATAATTCACAGAACACTGAGCTGAATTATTACAAGCATCACTGACTGTATAAGTAATGGTATTCATACCACCATTCAAGTCTACTAAACCACCATCGGAATGAATATCATTATTATGATGAGACATCATGACAGAGACATCAGAACCACACTCGTCAAACGCATTTACCGGAGGCATCATAATATCAGAGCCACAATCTGCCGAAGCACTGATAGTAAGATCAGAAGGACAATGGAGTATTGGTGCCCTATCGTCTATGATCTCGATGGTCTGCACAGAAGAAATATTTAATTCATCATGACACCACCACTCATATACTTCCCATGTTCTGAATATTTTTCTTGTACAATGTGACTTACCCGTTTGGAATTCCACATCGCTGTATATCAATGCAGCACCACATAGATAAGATGCATTTGATTCTTCTACAAAGACCGTATTTATAGGTTTCAGGCTATCACCTGTCTCTGTTATGATGACACCGCCACTATTAGGAAACAAGGGTATTCCATAAGTGCACCCAGCTCCCATTCCAGAATTTGTGGTTGTTCCTCCTCCTGTCGAAGTGGTAGTTCCACCTCCGACACCGGGAGTTCCCGATCCAGTTCCTGATCCAGTACCGCCACCAGAACAGAAAGCCGTAGGGTCAGTGATCGTCAGCGTATTGGTACAAGTTGCCACAGTCGTGGTTCCGTCAAGCAAGTACACCGTATAATTAACTGTGCCCACATCTGCACAAGATAAATTCAAAGTCGTCGTTACCGCGCCGCTGGAAAAAGACAAATTATATTCCCCCATGATACAACTGGCGCTGACTGAGGCATGCGTCAAGCTCGTAGAAACTATGACATTACCCATATCATCCAGTGGAACCACTATGTTTCCACAGTCATTGATGGCAGGCACACCAGAATTAGGACAAGCATATGGTGTCACTCTAGTATTACTACATATGAAAGGCACACTATAAGTTGTCAAGGAATCTGTCTGCGAGACATATAAAAATGGCAATGGAAAACCATTAGCATCATATATTATATTCTCATCACTGCACAAGATCTTGGTCGTGCCAGGAAATATTATTTCATCGATGGGTACACGTTCCAAGAATATGTCATGGGAACAAGTATTGGATCTACCAAACTCATCCACGGCTCTGTAGGTACGTGTGACAATAGATTGATATAGAGTGTCACAATCTAATTTGTTGTGTTCCTCATTTATCAAATCTATGGTAACAGCTGCACACAGATTGCTCGGTTGCGGTATTTCCAGATACTCTAAAGCACTGCACTCCATCGTCATATCAGGTGGACAGACTATTTGAGGTCCTTGCTTATATTCTACAAGTAAATTGCCCCAACAATGATTATTGCACTCCAACTCGATGACTTTATAAGTCAGCAGTTGATTGATATGAGTGATGTCCACAATATTCCCTGGAATCAAATTATCATACTGATCAAAAACTTCCACGGAATAACAAATGGAGTCTCCGACGGCAACGCCTTTTCCTCCCATCCATGGTGTGACTTCAGCAGAACATCCATCTCCGAGAGAAAGATTTATCTGTCCACTACAAGCGATGGAACAGCTTGTACTACATTGTGCGAAAGTGGTTATCTGCGCAGAAAAAATGATGGCAAGCGCAAACAAACCCGTTAAAGTATGCGAATACTTCATGATAGTTTTACTTATTTATTAGCAATAAAATTCCACTCCTATATGGCGCATTACCATACGGATAGCAGATGCCCTTACGAGCAAACAGTTTTAAAATTCCAGTCTTGTGTAGATATTTATTGCGGGAGGTGGATCAGAAAAGATCCGGGAAGATAAGTCTTAGATCATAACAACGCTTAGCACAAACGTGTATGACCACAGATAGACAGTCTAGTTTTCGTTAACTCCTAAATAAATGATCTATTTAGGCTCTATTAGGTAGGTAGGTTTGGAATCGAGTTATCAATTCCTACGCAATGATAGGAACATATTAAAGAAAAACAAAATATATTATATAAATATTATTTTAATATGAGCTGCCGCTCCTGCGGCAGGCAAAATCAGAGTGACTAAACGTCACTCTGAAGGCAGTGAACTACTGTATCAACAGCAGCGTATACTGAAATTAGAGTACACTTTAAAGCCCACAAATTGCTTCATCTGCATCAGCATATCCTATAATTTGTTGGAATCAACGGTACAGACTGCTGTATCAACAGCAGCCAACTCTAAGCGTTATTGGCTTCAATGGCAGCCAATTGTCGTATATCTATGATAAAACAGAATCATGAAAAATCTTTTAGCCTTAAAGGCTGCATTTGACTTTATCAGTGATGGCCATTCAGGATAATGTTTATTGCGGTTGTGATTGATATTTCGCTTAACCCGCTCAGTTCTCAAACAATCTGCCAAGACTAGCTTGTTGGTGGTAGACACCTGATTCATCAGACATAAGCTCGTCGTGAGAGCCGACTTCCACCACCTTTCCTTCTTGCATAACATAGATCCGATCCACGTCTATAATAGTGCTGAGCCTATGGGCGATGATGATACTAGCCCTATCTTCCATCAAGGCATCCAAGGCATCCTGCACCAATTGCTCCGACTGAGAGTCCAGCGCAGAAGTGGCTTCATCCAGTAATAGGATTGCCGGATCCTTCAATATGGCCCTGGCAATAGCTATGCGCTGACGCTGGCCACCCGAAAGCTTGACGCCGCGCTCTCCTATGGCCGTATCCATACACTCTGGAAAATTCTCAATGAATTCTATACAATTGGCTTTGAGCGCTGCAGCTTCCACTTCAGCATCTGTGGCAGAGTCTCGTCCATACCTTATGTTCTCCTTGATGGATCCTGCAAATAAAATGACCTCCTGTGGCACCAAAGCTATATGCTTTCTATATTCTCTAAGCTCATAATCATAGATGGACTTACCGTCTATGGTGACCTCTCCATCATTGACACCATAGAACCTCAGCAGTATTTGCACTATGGTCGATTTTCCCACACCACTCGGGCCCACCAAAGCAATCTTCTCTCCTTTGCCCACCTCCAAGGATATACCTTTCAGTATGGTCAGATCTGCTCTGGACGGATAAGCAAAGCTCACATTATTCAGCTCCACCCTGCCCTCCATCACTGAAGCTTGTACAGGATTAACATATAATTCAGGATCTGTACCTAATATCTCCTTGATCCGCTCTGTCGCACCCACTGCCCCGAATAGCTCAGTGGTAAAATTCCCCAATCCCGCTATGGATCCTCCTATAAGTGAAGTGATGGTCACGAATGAAGTCAACTCCCCAGCTGTCATCATATCTGACTGCAGCAATCGAGCACCCATATATATTATAAAGCAGATCGCCCCAAAGAAAATAGTCATGATAAAAAATGAGAACCACGCTCTAGCTCTAGCATATTTCAATGCTACCTTGACAGTCTGCTTTATGGTCTTGTCATATTTGTTCATCTCCAGATCCTCATTGGCAAAAGCCTTAACGACCTGTATGCCTTGTATGGTCTCCCCGAGAATGGAGTTGGATTCTGCTAGATGTTCTTGTCTCTTCTTAGAAAGTTTTCTGATCGTCCTGGCAAAAAGCATAGCCATCCCCACAACTAGCGGAATGGTCAGCAGCATGATCAGTGACAGCCTAGGCGTCATGATGATTAAAAATCCTATTCCCACTATCAGGGTTATAATCTGCCTGAAGAACTCCACCAAGGTGACTGAAAAGATACTATAGAGCTTACCCACATCTGAGCTGACTCGACTGATCAGATCCCCACTTTTGTTTTCTTCAAAGAATGTGATAGGTAGCGTTATGAGCTTGCCATAGACGGCTTTGCGGACATCCGCAATGCCATTTTCACTCACCTGAGCTGTGAATACGACTCTCAGAAATGAAAAAACGCCTTGTGCCACAAGTACTCCTATGAGCAGCAGGCCCACCATATTCATGGTCAAAGGAAAATCTGATTCGCCTTGAGCGACATCTATGAGTAGACCTACAAAGTAGAATAAAGCATAGATGGTGAGGGTGGAAAGAAAAACCAGTAATAGGGAGGTAAAGAAATACCCCTTATAGGGCTTGATGTATTCAAATATCTCCAAGGTCTTCTTGAAGTTGGCCCAGTTCATCTTGACCTTGGGTGCATTGTCGTTTATATCTCTATTTCTTCTTGCCATTAAATATTACCTCAACTGTCTAATTAAGCTTGCAAAGCTATTCTAAATGGTAGCATTGGACTTGTTTAGCCAGAGTTCTTTAGTCTTAGATCATCTGTTTATTATCGAAAACTTAAGGAAGCTAGACGGTCTCCTAAGATTTAGTTAACTAATTTTAATTCGTTTCAGTTGATATGGTAGAATATAATTCTGAAAATTCAGAATTATCATCGCTAAACAAAATTATCAACTTAACACAGCACTAAGTTCATTTTATCATATTCTTATTGTCCTTATCTAAAAGGCAGTAGACCCAAAATGTTTTTGGAAATCGAATAGAATTAATCAACGAACAAAAAAAAGATCAATGACGGGAGGACTTTTGATCCACATTGGATTAAGAAAGTGTAATAAAGACCTCATCTTACACTATTGGAACCAATCTCGATAAAAAACAAAAAAACCATAGTCTCTAAGTCTATAGATAGAATATCTAAACATATTCATAATAATGGGCTTTGGTGGTTTAACATTATAACCTGGCTTTCTCACCATGAATTTCCAGTTTAATCAAGATTATGCTAACTTAAAAGAGATAGTTTGTAAAACTACAAGCAAAATTAGAAATGAAACACAAATATAATATTGGAGGTATGACGTGTATGAGTTGTGTAGCCAAAGTCCAAGCCTCGCTTTTAAATGTGCCTAAGGTTACAACCGTAGAGGTCGATAAGGCTACCGACGCTGCGACTATAGAAATGATCGAGCATATACCCCTTGCCGTTCTTCAAGTTAATTTGAAAAAATCAGATCCAAAATATTCCATTGCTCCGATTGGACACAGTGAAGCAAATGAACAAGCCACGTCATGGTTTGAAGCCTACAGACCTATTATTCTGGTGTTTTTCTACATCCTCCTCGTCACTTTACTGATACAATACTTGGGTGGTGGGTTTGAATTAAAAGTGTGGATGCGTCATTTTATGGCTGGATTCTTTCTGGTCTTTTCCTTCTTCAAATTATTGGACTTGAAAGGCTTTGCAGAGAGTTTTAAGAGTTATGATATTCTAGCCAAAAAATGGAGCGGCTGGCCCTACATTTATGCCTTCATGGAGTTAGCGTTAGGCATAGCTTATCTAATCAATTGCTGCCCACTCGCTACTAATCTGATTGCATTCAGTATTATGACCATATCTATCATAGGAGTACTTCAAAGCGTATTGAACAAGCGTAAGATTCAATGTGCCTGCTTAGGGGCAGTTTTTGATCTACCTATGAGTACTGTCACAATTATCGAAGATGCCGTGATGATTCTGATGAGTGGTTATATGATTTATAGTTTCTTCTAGTTATACCCAGGAAATATCTAAGGTTTTGCTTTATATGACTTCAAAAGATAATTCTGAATAATATGGGCTTAAAATTCATTCAGGATATAGTTCGTGCACAATACAAGAAGCTTCAGCATCTTTCCCAGCACTGTTGAGAAAAACACTGAAGCTGTTTTATACAGCACTGCTATATTTTACTACTGTACTGAAAAGTTCTGAGTCGCATTGAGTGGAATATTCTCCTGAGATAACTCGATTTCATATTTATAATTTGCCACTGGCCACAAATCTCCTTCCCTACGACTCACACCTACTGCAGCTCTGATTTTTCTCTCACTTCCATCGACATCCTCGTCTATGTCTTTCAAGGCTACCGTCCTAGTGAAAGCCTCTAAAAAGTTACCACTGTCTTCAACGAATAAGGTGTAAGTGAGCAAATCATTAGGCTCACCATTCTTAATCTCAACGCTGATGGTCAGAAAATCAGCATCTTGTTCAAACACGATTTGATTATCGTCACATCCGGCTTCAGTAGGATTATTATCACATACTCTAAAATTACTGAATTCAGCACAGTCTTCATCGCAGCCACAGCTGGAGAACAATAAGACTAAACCCGCCAGGCAAAGGCTTAATGAATACTTCAAATTTTCAATTAATCTAATCATCTCTACATTTTTAAATAGTTAATAAGTCCATTGGATGGATTACGATAAGATAAGACGTGGTGGACATTAAAATGTGAACCAGCATTGAAAAATATTCTGAAAAAAATGAAATGGGTTGTTTCTAGAGTCTTCTGAAGAGTAGAACAGCTATCAACCCAATCAATAAAACACCTAGCATACCATGAGCCATCCCCCATTCTGTTCGGGGTTCAGCAATAAGAGGACTACCGTAATAGGAATAAGCTGCCCAATATCTCGGATGCGATTGTACAGTGGAACTTTGTTTGAGAAAATTCAGCTTGGCCGTTCTCAGGCAGGCGGCTGGAGCCAAATTATCAGAAAGACCTCTGAAAAAACTAGACATGATCTTACTGGAACTCCTATCATCCACTAGCCAGTTACTCATTACCAGATTAGAACAAGCTGCCAGATTAAAAGCCCTCGCTATGCCTAGAGCACCCTCTCCACTGGCATTACCTCCAATATTCGTTTCGCAAGCGCTTAGCACCACGAGATCACAATTAAGATTCATCCGCGCTATCTCTTCCACCAGTAATCTTGAATCTTCATCGCCTATACTATCTTGCGAGAAATTCAGATACGACTCCATCGGAAAGGCATCATTGACAGTGGCGTGCATAGCAAGATGTAGAACTCTGTATTTGTCTGCCTTCTCACGGAAAGACAACTCTGTTGCTTGTCGACCGACATACCGATCACCATCTAACAGAGCCGAGCAGGTTTCCACTTCTTCTATATTATAAAGCAAAGGTAGCGACTCATTACGGGGCGAAAATACTAATGTATCCCTCTCAGAAAGTTGCAAGTCATAGCTTGGCGCAAAGCCTCCGTAGATTAATTTGTTAGACTTACGATCTGGCATATCCTCGGACAACAACTTGCTACACGATCCCAGATAACTGATGGAATGATCCCGTAAAAGATAAGGAAAGGACTTATAACCCATCGTACTATCTGGTAAAGCAGTCAATAAAATTTCAAAAGGAAGATTAACAATCTCTCCATCAGGAATACAAATCAAGTCAGAAGGTAACGCTACCTCAGACCCTATAAACGTCTCACAAAATCCATGTGAACTCAAAGCAAACTCTCTCTGACTGGTACTGAAATTACATTCTTCTTTATCTTGCTGCTTATAAGTGAGCGCTTTATCAATCACAGAAAGGTCTGAAGACAATTCATTGAGAGGAACAGTTCTATAATCCAACTCTGTCGCAGTGATAACAAATCTATAAGCCAAACTATCGCCCCAATGCGTAAGAAGCACACCCACATCATTTTCTTCTGCATACTGCTGCAGCTCATCCAATGATACCGAATTTTGTTTATATCTGTCACTATAGTAATCCGGATAATCGTTTTCTAAGTCTTCCAGGAAGTCACTCTTTTCTGATTCCAACCGAAAAAGACTATCAGAGTAAACAAGTTGTATACTATCTGTGCCATAGGCATTACGATATTTATCATAAGTGGAACTATAAGCTTGTATCAATTTTTTCTCTCGGCTCAATAACTCCTCCGGTAATCTGCCTGCCCAAAGTGAGCGTGACCTTACAGAATTCCTATTAATCACTATTGACTTACTCCGCTCAATGGATTGAAAAATTAAATTGAGCAACTTATCATCTTTCGACTCTTGGTATTGACTACTCAGTTGCCTTAAGGACCAATTATAAAACAATCTTACATTCTCTTGAAACTCCACCTCAGAAACATCAAAGAAAAACCCAGATCTCATATCTTCTATAAACTTAAATCCTAAAGTTAATTTTCTTTCAAGGCTAACATCTGCAGCCAAACCCGCCCTAGCATCCAACTTTAAATACTCAAAATAAGCAGAGAATCGTTCCCATAAAGAATAAACCCCATTCTCCTTGCTGGAAAACGTTCTGTCGTAAAAATCCATACCCGATTGATCTAATAATAACTTAGCATAGTGACTCACAGAATCTTGGTTACACATCTCATGATGCAGCGAGACTATTTTTGCCAAACTATTTATAGGTGGAAAACTTGTCCAATCATTATTCAGGGCTTTCCTAGTATAGTCAAGCGCTATTTGTTTCTGACCCTTCTTCTCGTACATGGAAGAAAGATATTTATAGGTCAGGATAGTCTGTTCATTTTTTGTGCCAGCAGATGCCTCTAGAATTTTTTCTGCTTCATGAAGCACTCGTGAGGCTTTATCAAGTCTGTCAACCATAACATAGTATTTACCCAGTCTTGAAAGCTCGGTGGCCACATGAAAACTTTTAGGAGCCCTGAATTCCTTTACAACAGCAAGTGATTTTTCTTGGTACTGAATTGCGATATCCAATTCACCTAAACTTTCATGAATCAATGCCATAGAACCATAAGTACTCGGTAAGTAAACGCCTAATGATTTATAATTTTTTTCCTTTATTGCTTTTGCCTTGGTCACATAATTAAGGGCTTGCAGAATTCGACCACTGACATAATATTCATTACCTAGATTTTGGATTAAAATACTATAGCTACCATCACTACATTTTCCCCCTTCTTGACAAAGGTCTAAAGCTGCGTGAAACAATTTTATAGCCTCATCGGAATTTTTTACAAGTAAGGCCTTGTTATGATAATAGTTAGATAGCAATAAAGTCTCATCATCTCTCTCTGAAAAAACAATGGCGGAATCAGCATAGGTAATAGCAAGATTAAACTCCCCTAGTCGCTGGTAGACCCCAGAAACTGTAGAATAATATCTGGATATACCTTTAGAAGGCTCTTCCCCTGAACCCTTTTTCAGCTCTAAAGCCTGCAAAGCATATTTTAAATTTTGACGAAAGTTGCCCAGCTCACCATTAAAAATTCCAGTCAATCTCGTCAATTTAGAAATATCACTGTGCTCTGGCTGCAAATAAGAATGAGCCAACTCCAACCCTCTCATTGACTTAGTAAGTGCCCATTCATAATTTCTGTCATAATATCCTACTATTGCCAACTGATACAAGGAGCCTATCAGTTGTGAAGTATCAGGCTGTGAAAGATTCTCATTGAGTAATAACGATGATTCTGCATATGCCTTTCCCTCTTGAAATTTTCTGTCTAGACAATGAGCATTACTTAGCCCATTGAGAATCCGCAACTTGAGAGGATGAGTAGATTTCTCATCATTCTCCAAGTAAGACAAAGCCTTATTCAAGTATTGCACTCTTGTCTTTCTATTCTTATCCAACTTGCTAAATAGTTCTGAGACCAGATAGTTATGCTGAGCCAAGGCTATAATATTTTCAGGTAAGAACATTCCGATAGAATCTTCTAAAGCAATAATAGCTGGAATAGTATCCAGCTCAAGAAGGTCGAGGGCAATAGAAAATTTCAAATCATAATACAAAACACTGAAATAATTCTGATAACTCGTCTCAGTAGAAACTGAATTTTTCTGCTGGGACCAGTAGTCCAGCAAACGATCCGAAGCTTCCTTACAAGAACTATAATTGCTCACTCTTTTCTCATCCTCCACCTTTGCGTAAAGTAGCTCGATAGAATCTGGCGCTATGCCTTGTATATATTGTGCTATGAGCATTTGCACAGAAAGTAAAAGTAGCAAGGTGAGGTAATACTTCATTAGAGTTATTCCTCTAGAAGATTAAGATACTTGAGCGCCATTGCTTTTTTGTAATGTCCTTCTTTGTTGTTGATGCTTTCTAGCTGCCTTTTAGCTTCCACCTTATTATCCGAGTAGTACGCAATCATAGCACCATACCATTCTGCCTGATCATAATAAGGATTTTCTTCATTTATTCTATCGAGCGAACTTCGAGACTCAGAAAACATTTTGAGCTTGAGACTGGCGACACCTTTCATCAAGGCCAGTTTTCCATTGTTAGTTTGCATAAATTCGTTGTTACTCTCCAATTGCTGAACAAACTCAAGAGCCGAGCTATAATCCTTAATAGAAAAAGCCTTTACAGCTTGTTGCCAGATAGCGCCATTCTCTAGATCTCTATCAGATCGCAGAATATCAAAGGAAGGATCTTCAACCATAGCCAATTGCAAAGTAGCAGAATCAACCGCCTTTTCTATCGCTGGCATATTACGCTGTGAATTGCTATGCTTTCGGGTCAGATGATAAAGGCCAGCGGCTACTATTCCGAACAACAATAGAGCAGCCAGTAACCACTTGAAAAAATCAGTTTTGGGATTTTGTTGGGCTTCAGCAACAATGGGATCAAATTTACTTAAAAACTTTTTTTTGAGTTCTTGCTCACCTGCCGCTCTGATATTGGATCGTGCTTGCACTTGTTGCTTGAGTACTTCTTCGAGGAAAGCATCTTCTTTGATCAGCTCAGTAAGCTTTGCTTTATCAGCGGGATTGGGCTTACCATCGATATAGGCATCGACTAAGCTAATAAAATACTGCACCTTTTCTGGATCCTGGTTCATAGCTTATACAACTTGCTGTTCAATAATTCTCTCAGCTTCTTCAGACATTTATATTTCATACTTCTGGCACTTTCAGGATTGCTGAGCTTGGCCCGCTCTGCGATCTCGCTCATAGAATATCCGTAATAGCCCCAGTCCATCAATATCCGCTGGCACTGTTCTCCCATCGCCTCCATAACCATCAGAACCTGCTCCACTTCATCTCTATTGGAGATCAAGGTTAGTAGATCAGTCTCTTTGGCATCGTGTTCCAGCAATTCTTGAGTGCTCTGCGCAGCCTTATTCTTATTAGTCGTGTTTTTTCGGGAAACGTCAACCGCGGTGTTATAATAAATAGAATAAAAGTAGGATGAGAGCTTGCTTTCAGATCTGAAAGTACCATCTCTGAGCTGTCTGATGAGCTTGACCAAGGCATCGGCGTAGGCATCTTGTGCAGAGGCTTGACTTAATCGCAGCTTGGCTTTTACTTGAGGTAAAAATCCCTGAAATTCTTTGAATAGCTGCATAGAAGCCAGCTCAAAATCCAGACCGCCCGACTGGATCATCAGTATCAGTTGTTCATCGTCATATTTCAGCTCACTCGTCACAAAGGGAATTTTAGAATCATGGCACAGCCTTACAAAATAGTAATTCTTGTAGCTGATAGACTAAAATAGCGAAATAGCTGTAATTATGTAAACTGAAAACTTAGACCACAAAACATTGAGGAATAGGTCTTGACACAGGCAAGTGAATACATATACTGATCATCACTAACTGTGTACTAATACCTTAGAACCCGCTCCACAACAATCCCCCCACTCCGCAAGTCCTGCACCACCAGCACAAAAGTCCCCACAGGATAAACCGTCAAATCCACCACCCCAGCATTCACCCCAGAGAATAATTTTCTTCCCGTGTAGTCATACAGCGACAAGAGATAGCTATCAATGCCCTCCGCAGCTATGAAAACCAGATCACGCGTAGGATTAGGATAGATCATCATACTACCCGGGCTCAGCTCATGGAGCGCATCAGTTATCTCATCTGCAGCATCACAATCTTCGTCTATACCATTATTAGGAATGTCTGTAGCATTAGGATTAATTGCTGGGTTCTCGTCATCACAATCCAAGGAATTCTCGACATGCCCCGGTAGCAAACCGCAAGCTTCCACAGGCAAGGCATCTGCTCCATAACCATCTCCATCGTTATCTGGATAACCGATGATAAGAGGCAAGCCCTCATCTATTTCCGAATTACAATTATTATCTATGGCATCGCAGATTTCTGCTGCAGCAGGACTGATCGTCGCATCCATGTCAGCACAATCCTCTGCCAGCACATACCCGTCACCGTCCAGATCATCATCAGGCGTCGCAGCATTGCAATCATCATCGAGCCCATTGTAAGGGCCTTCCATCTGACCCGGATTTACCAGAGGATCAGTGTCATCACAATCATCAAAGGTCAACACATAACCACTCGGCTGCGAACAATCGACAACTGAAGGATCTGGCACACCATAACCGTCTCCATCACCATCAAAATAATATCTGACAACTGTCAGGCCTTCATCTATCTGGCCATCACAATTGTCATCCATCTGATTACAAACTTCTACTGCATCAGGATTGACTTCAGCATCCTGGTCATCACAATCAAAAGAGGTGGTAAAGCCATCGCTGTCCAGATCGAGTTCAGTGCAGGTCGGAAGTGGGGGTTCAAGAAAACAAGAACCTATTAATGTCTCTGTGTATTCTGACAATCCGACAGGAGAATATTGATAGTTTGCATCCCATATATTAGCCCATATAAAACCTATCCGTTCTCCTTCACATGAGTAGACTGCCGCTTCCCACCCATCAGTAGCTGGACCCAAGGCATAAATCTGAATTAATTGCTTATCAACTTTTTCCATCAATATCAGGTGGACATCATTGTTACCTGTACAAATAGGATCGAAGGCAGCTAAAGTATCTTGCAGCCATTGCTCACATACTATGTTCTCGAACGGCACTGGACAAGATGGAATATCAATGGGAATGCCGCGGCATTCGCAAAGAACAGCCATCAGATCATTCTCGGTAGAAGGATCACCATCGTCACAGGGGTCTCCGATGTTCTTCTCCAAATCATTGCAATCATATATATCCTCGCCATGACAATTGCAATTATGATTTACCATATCATTCTCCGTCAGAGGATCCCCATCATCACAAGGATCGCCCACATTGGCCATCAAGTCTGGACAGTCAAAGATGGACTCTCCCTCACAGAGGCAATCACTATTATATGCGTCATCTTCAGTCGTGGCATCTCCATCATCACAATCATCCCCGATATCCACCATTAATATGGGGCAGTCATACACATAAGTACCCACACATTGACAGTTCGTGTCTATCATATCATTCTCAGTATCTGGATCACCATCATCGCAAGCATCTCCAAAGTTCACCATTGACACCTCACAATCATAGATGGATGAGCCAACGCAGAGGCAGGTGGTTGTCACCACATCATTCTCAGTCGTGGCATCGCCGTCATCACAGGGATCGCCGATGTCCAGCATCAGAATGGGGCAATCAAAAGCAGACTCTCCCACACAACTACAATTACTGTCGACCATGTCATTCTCTGTCCCTGCAATACCATCATCACAAGGATCGCCGATGTCCAGCATCAAAGTCGGACAATCATAGATCGACTCTCCTTCACATACACAGAAATTAGTCACTGTGTCATTTAGCGTTGTGGGATCATCATCATCACAAGCATCACCCACATCTGCCATAAGGCCAGGACATTGAAAGGGCTGATCACAGACTGGAAAACCAGTCTCACAATTGCCGAGCACTCTGACAAACTCATAGGTCTGTAGGGAATCAGGAAAAACTGTAAGCACCCCATCTCTGGTTTCTGAGCGGCCGACATTGTGACCGTTGAGATCATAGAAACCGCCTCGACCGACATCACGAAAAAATCTTTGAAAATGAAATAATTCTAAATCGCCTTTTTTATAGAGATTCATATGAGAAGAAAAATCTGAATCACAATTATTTTCCGCGTAAGTATTAATAGTAGCGTACCAATCCGAACAATACACAACTTCAATATCTGGTGCTGATTCTATAGGTTTCCTTTCTGTGGGACAACAAGGTTTATCAGCGTCTACTCTGAATCTCGGAAAGTTTGGAAAATTACCTAAGTTGGCTATGGTTGGCACTTGAACATCAGCTTGTCTAAAATCACATGCGATTCCCTTTTCGTTCGGACGGTGAATAGTATGAAAATCAAAAGTGAATCTATTCGAACGAATATAAATTTTACAATCTGGTGCTAAGCTAAGGTGAGCAAGACTATTTCCATTCAAATTAGTGTTAAAGTCTGCAATCTTTGTCAAACCTGCGGATAAATTACTTTCCAACAAGTCTACTTGATACAACTCATCCAAATTACTTAAATAAATAAAACGGGAATTTGGACTGAATTCAAGCCCTCCTAGCACTTGTCCATTTTGTGGATTCCAAGGTAAAATTTTGAGATTTGACAGCAGACCAGTCTCCCGATCAATATCGTAAAGATGCAATCCATCTATCAAGGTAAATAAGGCGTATTTAGTACCATCTGGTGAAAATCTGGATTCTCCAACACCATCAGGGTTGATAATATTAATCTCTGTCTCAAGTATAGGCCCTATGGATTGGCTATCAATTTTCGAAATCCCTGTTTCATCCAGCAAAAACCTGTAGTACATTCCGCCGTACAATGCAGGTTTGAGTATCCACCAATCATTACCATTTTTGTGATTGATAGCTGCGAGGTGAGGACTTCATTTCGCCTTCAAAAAACGATTCGTTTTTATTGACAACTCCTCCTAGTCCATCCTCAAGGTTCATATCAATGTAGCTATAGTTCATCCTATTGTAAAGGAAATCTATAGTTCCAGCTACTAGATCAGTTACAACATCGTCTTGCATGTGTAGAATATAAAATCCTTGCTCGTTACCTGGGTCTGGCAACATCAGAATATCCTGTCGGTTAGGGTAACCTCCACTACAATCATTTCTAAAATCCCTATAAAAACTTTCATTATAATTTAGCGAATCGCCATTTGTCATCAGTTGATGTTTACTATTTGCAACTTGACATCCATTCGTGTATGCCAATAAATTTCCATTGACATCATTAATTGATGCTACACATTTCTGTATTTCTCGAATATCAGACCATCTGGGGTAAATTTTCAGACCTGTAGAATCAAACACCATTTTATAATCCTCCATTTGCCATGAGTTATCTCTTTGGTCTTGAGATAATCCTATGATGGGAATTAACAGAACAAGAAAATAAAGATTCTTCATCAGTATGTTTTCACAACAAGAAAATGAGGAGGCCTTCACTATCCTCCTCATATAAAATTAGGTAATTAGTTTTGCTGTATAATCAACTTTTCAGTCGACTCATAATTATCAGCAGCAATTCTAACAAGATAAAGCCCAGTTTGCATTTGGGTAACATCCACTTCATTAAGGCCCTCTTCCAAGTTCCCTTCATACAATCGCTGCCCTCTCATATCAGATAGGACAACTGTGCCATTCGCTGCCCTTTGTAAGACTATGTAACCTCATCTTCATTTTCTGAAGCACACATAACAGCACTTGCAGTAGCTTGGATAAACCCCGTTCTCATACCCTATTACTTCTCCATCTGGTATCTGATAACTGATATCTTATCTCTCACAACTTATATCTCCTGCCTCTTCAGGACTTATAATATGCCATTCTCATTAATGCTCTGGCAATTGAATTTTTAATTCAAAAATCTACATTCAATACTAAAATTCTAACTGTACTGCTTTATCAGCTTCACCAGTTGCCCCTTAGTTTTCATCCCTGATTCTCGCCAGATGATTTTACCATACTTGAAGATGGCCAGCGTGGGAACGCTTTGTACCTTGTATTTGTGGGCGAGGGCTTTGTTCTTGTCTATATCTATTTTGATGATGCGCATTTTATCGCCTACTTCTCTTTTTACATCTTTGATGACAGGCGCCAGAGCTTTACAAGGACCACACCAGGTGGCATGAAAATCTACGAGGACAGGTGAAGCTGTCCCTACTATCTGACTGAAGTCTGCATTTTTCTTTGCCATAAGGTATGATTGATTACCAGGTCTTGACCTGATAAGGATATCGGATATTATACTGCTCTGTGATCATCTCTGTCAGCTTCTCCTTGAACTGCTGAATATTTTCTTTGTCTAATGCTGATATGAAGACATTGTCATGATCATAAGTGTTCTTAAGTCGATTCATGGTTTCCTCCAGGATTTCATCTTTGGTCTCTTGATCCAGTAACTCATCGAAATACTTGTTTCGATATAAATCCAATTTATTGAATACTAGTAAGGTCGGCTTATCTTGACTTTCTAATTCTGCCAGCGTATTCATCACCGTTGCGATATGATCTTCATATTGAGGGTGGGCCATATCCACGACATGCACGAGCACATCACTTTCCCTGACTTCATCCAAGGTCGACTTGAAGCTTTCCACCAAGTGATGCGGTAATTTTCTGATGAATCCCACCGTATCCGACAACAAAAAAGGCATCCGACCGAACACTACTTTTCTGACAGTCGTATCCAGTGTTGCGAATAATTTATTCTCAGCAAAGACTTCCGACTTGGACAACAATGTCATAATCGTTGACTTACCCACATTGGTATAACCCACGAGTGCCACCCTGATAAGTTGTCCTCTATTTTTTCTCTGCGTTCTGTTCTGCTGATCTATTTTTTCCAGCTTCTTCTTGAGCACGCTGATCTTATCTCGGATGATCCTTCTATCCGTTTCTATTTCCATCTCACCCGGACCTCTCATCCCGATACCCCCACGCTGTCTTTCAAGGTGAGTCCACAAGCCTCGAAGTCGCGGCAAGAGGTATTGCATCTGCGCTAGTTCTACTTGAGTCCTGGCCTGCGCTGTCTGCGCTCTGCTCGCAAAGATGTCTAGAATAAGTGAGGACCGATCTATGATTTTTCTTTTCAGTTCCTCCTCCAGAATATTGGTCTGCTTACCTGTAAGATCATCATCAAAGATGACCAGATCTATGTCATGCATCTCACAGTACTCCCCTATCTCCTCCAACTTGCCTTTGCCGACGTAGGTTCGGACATTCGGATTTTTCATCCTCTGTGTGAATACCTTTATCGTCTTGGCGCCTGCTGTCATAGCCAGAAATTCCAACTCAGCAAGATATTCTTTCACTTTCTCTTCTGTCTGATTATCAGGAATCACACCCACCAGCACAGCCCGCTCAGCTTTTTTTCTGAGGCCTTTCTTCTTTTCCTTTCCTACATTCCAATTCTCACTCATTTTGATACTTTTTTGATGCTGGATTTCTAGACTGCTAGAATCCTAGACGTTGGATTTATAGATGGGCTTTTCACATTTAATCTTCACTCATCACTTTTTACTAATCAATTATTTTTCAACCAATGACTCGGATTCTGATTCTTATCATTGTCCCATATTTCAAAATGCATTTCGTTACCCGCTGCATGACCTAAGTAGGTTCCTTGCTCCACTGCATCACCTGCGCTTACCGTAGCATTCAATAGGCCAGAATAGACCGTGAAATATTTCCCTGCATGCTCTATGACAATCGTTTGCAGTCCTGAGATGGCAGTTACTTTTTCTACAGTGCCCGAAAAAATGCTGGAAACTTCAGATTCTATCGATCTCAAATCGATGCCTTTGTTATCGACATTAATATTGGGTATGGTCTTGTGCTGTTGTTGTCCGTAGCGACCGACCAAGATGGCGTCTTTCATAGGCCAGGCTAAAAATCCTTTCCTTGCTGAAAAACCAGATGTCATTCCATAAGAAGAAGTCGTCGCGTCTGGTGCTGAGACAACTTCATTAGGGACTGCAATGATAGATGGTGGCATAACCACATCATCTACGCCATCCAGTCTTCCTATATTGATGACAGTCTTACCACCAGTCATTGCATATTCTATCTGTTGATTCAGTTCTTCCCATTCAGAGGTAAGTGACGCTATCTTCAGTTTTATTCGGCCTGAGGCGTCTGTCAGTTCTGTCGTCTGTTCCAGTAAATGAGATATATCTGTACTCTCTAAAATTTCCTCTGTATCTGCAGGAAAATGCTCTTGTTCAAAGGCTGCACTCAATGGGATTTCTTCTTTAGTAAACTCTTCCTCTACCATGACCTCTTGTGCACTACTTTTCCTTGATCTGTCAATAAGGACTTTATTTATCTGACTTTCGTGTCTGGCCAATATCATTTTAGAACTTATGAACTCCGCATCTTCATTGTATTTTCCCTTATGTTTTGCTATTTGCAAATTGCGCGATTGCCTATTTAAAATTTCTTGTTGCAGCGCATTAAGCGTCGCATACATTTCTTCATCTCCATCTGTAAATTCTGCGGGCTCGGTTGAGCGCTCGACTTCAGGCTGTATTGTCTTTTTCTGTATCTGCTTTCTGGCTGAATGGGATCGCCTCACAACTCCTTCTGAACTGGCCGTGCTTTTTTCCAAACTTGATATTTCACGATAGATCTCTGTTTTCTCATTATCGATACCCTGCAGTTTAATTTCTAATTTCTCTATCTCTTTCAATACATCCATACGCTGTGCCTCCAAGGCTGCGCGGTCTTGAGCAGAATGAACCAGTGGCAAAGCCAATAATATTATCAAAAGGTAAATCTTATTCATATTCAGTTTATCCTGGTATAATGAGCAGGTACTTGAAAACGTATTGCTTTAGGTTCATTGATTTCCATCTCTGAAAAATTCATTTCCAAGCTAAGATAATTGTCTTCATCTATTTGCACTTCATATTTACGAAAGAAAGGTAGGTAATGCTGCTCAGTTACTTTTCTATAATCTCCATAAGTCCAGTATCCAGAAGCACCATATCTGGACTCGAATTGTCCTCCAGTCACCCAGCCCGTCTGTCTATCCACAACGAACTTGTGGATCAGATTCTGAGCTAGACTCTTCATCACTAAGGTTGTACTATCGGAGCTGATCTGCCATAATGCAGCAGTATCCAGCTGGGGTGTGACCCCTAGAATCATATCTTGCAAATAGCGCAAGTCTCCCGTAAATCCCAATACAGTTTCCAAGGTGTCCAGTGGAATGACCTTATAGTTTTTCTCTAGTCTATTAATGAGGGTCGCCGTGTCATTGTCCATCTGCATCCTGCCGCCTTCTACACTGAGTCTCTTGCCGGACATCCACAAGACACTATCTGTTCTGGATCGCAGATACAAGTTAGCTCTATCAGTACCCTTGCCAGAACTGATTTTGAGCTTTGCCTTGCCAGAATAAAAATCCACTTCCAGTCTAGTCAGAAAATTTCTGATCAACTCTGCTTCAGAGTAAAGCTTATGTTGATCTAGCTGTAATCCTTTTTTGGATCTACAAGCAGTAGCCAGTGCTGTTATGACAACGAGATATAAAAGGAGTCGTTTATTGAAGATCAATTTTTTTATTGATTCGATCCGGGTTGGCACCTCTTTTCACAGCTGCTTTCCATAGAGTAATAGATTTACTTTTATCTACTGAGGCATACAGGTCAGCAGCCAAGTCCAAGTATAAAGGTTCAGAAATTTCATCCGCTTTTATTTTGCTGAGCGCCGACTTATCAGATGATCCGGAAATCCACAATTGCACTAGCTTGACGCGTTGCTGTAGAGCCGTATTTGCTCCAGCTATGAATGCTGCCTCTGTGGCGATATCACTTGCTTTTCCATCTTTGCTTTGGTGCAGAGCCAAGGCGTGATACAGCAAGGCTGTAACCTTATTGGGGTAGAGATCCATAGCTTCCTCAGAGACAGACAAAAGACTTTTGGTATCAGACAACTCCCATAGATTCAGCATGTACTGATTCCAAAGAGCAAAGTTCCTATCGTCTATCTTGATGGCTTTTTCAAAATTTGTTTTTGAGTCTTCAAACTTTCCTTGATAGAAAAGCACATCCCCTCTCAGCGCATGGACTTTGGCTTCTCCAGGATATAACTCTGATAATCTCAGACTCAAATTGTCCAAGCTCTCTGTCGCAGCTCCACTTCTTTTCATGGTGGAAATGTAAGGCATCAATTCTTTGATCTTGTTATCCAAGCCAATATTCATATTCTCCATCAGAGGTGTCAGAGCACTGAGTTCTTCTGCTGTACCTGTCAGAGTATTGCCCGTACCTTTTTTGGCCATAGCCAAGCTTGCTGCTGGATCGATGGGGTTGATTTTAAGGATATCTCCATAGACTTTTTGTGCCTCTTTCTGACGACCTGTCTGCATGAGATAGGTTGCAAGATTATTCATCAGTCTCGTATTCTCTGGTCTTTTGGCGATTAACTTATTCAGCGTCTGGATAGCTGCCTCTTCATTGCCCATTTCTCTGTATATGTCAAAAATTCTTCTGCTGGTTTCTTCATCCAGACCGTTCTGATCTTGTAAGGCTTCCAGTGTTTGTGCAGCCGCTGCTCCTTTACCAGATTTTGTCTGTATCAGTGCTAACTGGTGATAAATGGCAGGGTTGCGCGGATTGATTTTGATGAGCTTGTTGTAGCCTTCTATGGCCTTATTGAAATTATCTCTCTTACTGTATATATCTGCCAGATTGAGGAGATACCATTCATTCTGGGGAGCCAGGCTATGAGCTTTGAGCGCATGCTTTTCGGCCATTTCGTAATTGGCCAAGCTGCGATAGGCTCTGGATAGCTCATTATAAGCAGCGTCGCTATCCTTTTGTCTCTTGATGACCTTCTCTAATAAGTCGATCTGTTCAGGGACTTCGCCTTTGTATTTGGCTAGTTCTGCAGAGATGAATAAGTCTTGAAATTCCATATCTGCCTCAGTGTACATTCCAGGCTGAGCCAAGCTACCAAAAGCAAACAAGAATAGGGGTAATATCAGTAAATGCTTCATTCTTATCATAGGTCACATTTATGACCCTTTAGTAAGCATCAAAGTTACGTATTATTCCACGATGGTGATTTTCAAAGTATTAGTTCTAAATCTCTTGTGTAACGGCATGGAAGCAGTATTGATGACCACATCATCTATCTCAAGTAGTTCTTTCTCCCTTAAGATCTCAATGAGGTCCTCTATGGTCTGATCCGTAGATGAGAATTTATCATAATAAAAAGCCTTCACGCCCCATATCAAATTCATGGTGCCGAGCATGGGTCTGACGGATGAGAATATATAAATCTTGGTCTTGGGCCTGTAACTGGAGACTCTGAAAGCCGTGTACCCGGAAATCGTGAGGCCTAGTATAGCTTTGGCCTTGATGTCTTCAGCAATTTTGGAAGCTGTGATACAGATCGTATCTGAATGATAGGTAATAGAGCCTCTGCTGGGCTTGGGCCTTTTATTGAGTAGCTCATAATGCTTTTCAGCCTCCTGTATTATTTTATTCATCGCTTCCACAACTAACTGCGGATGATTGCCCACTGAAGTTTCTCCACTCAGCATGACGGCATCTGCGCCATCCAATACTGCATTGGCTACATCTGAGATCTCTGCCCTCGAAGGCGTCGGGCTTTCCATCATACTTTCCATCATTTGAGTCGCCACGATTACGGGCTTAGCTCTCTGGATGCACCGTCTGATGATGTCTTTCTGAATGGCAGGCAATTGTTCCATGGGCACTTCCACTCCTAAATCACCCCTGGCTACCATCACAGCATCAGAGACCTTGATGATCTGCTTAAGATTCTTGATGGCTTCTGGCTTTTCTATCTTGGCAATGACCTTAGCATAATGATTGTTTTCTGCTATGATGGCCTGTAGAGCTGTAATGTCGCTAGCCTCTCGAACAAAACTCAGCGCTATCCAATTAAACGGTTGCGTCATCATAAAGGCCAGATCCACTAAATCCTTGCTGGTGAGAGAGGGCTGAGATATTTGAGTATCAGGCAGATTAACACCTTTATTAGAGGCGATATTAGTACCGTACATCACTTGTAGCCTCACAAGGTCTTTTTTATTAGTCTCTATGACCTTGAGTACCAGCTTACCATCGTCCACCAGTACTTTTTCACCCAGATTGACATCTTGAGCAAATTCCTTATAACTCATGTAAATCTTCTCCCTCGTACCCATGCAAGGCTCAGAAACAAAAGTAAGCACGTCTCCTGCCAGCAACTCGAGCTTGCCATTCTTAATCTCTCCTACCCTTATCTTAGGTCCTTGAAGGTCTCCTAGAAGGCCAATAGGCACATCATATTCCTCTACAAGTTCCGTGACTCTTTGAATTACCTTGAGGTGATCTTCATGAGAACCATGAGAAAAGTTGAGTCTGAATATGTCGACACCAGCTATTATCAGCTTGAGTAAGTTCTCTTTACTGCTGCATGCAGGACCTACTGTCGCTACTATTTTAGTTTTTTGATTGTCTTCTATCTTTATTTTCATGCTCCAATTGCCATATTATTATTGGGGAAAACCTACTTGGTGTAGATATTACAATTACTAAAGATACGCCATTTGATAGATGAGAGTATACTCAAACGGGAACTTTTAGGATGTTTTTACGTATTTAAGAGGTTGCAAGCCCTACTGAATAAAATAAATAACTCTCGTAAAAGATTAGTTATCAACATTATGGAGTCCAGGGTGGATTATTAATTGCGAATTATCCTTTGTCTTACGTGTACAATTGGTTTAATTTGCGCCACAATAAAAAAGTACTTATTATGTCAAACATTGCAGACAAAGTAAAACAAATCATCGTAGACAAATTAGGCGTTGATGAGTCTGAAATCACGGATGCAGCTAGCTTCACCAATGATCTCGGAGCTGATTCTCTAGATACCGTAGAGCTAATTATGGAATTCGAGAAGGAATTCGATTTAGCAATACCAGATGAGGAGGCCGAAAAGATCGGTACCGTAGGAGATGCTGTTTCATACTTGGAGAAAGCAAAGGCTTAAACGAGAAACATAAAACAGAAATCAAGTCCGTTGGCAGTAGCTGACGGACTTTTTTTATTTTCGCATTAGTTTTATTTTTCATACTTCAAGTATAAAAATCACTTTATGAAAAGGGTCGTTGTCACAGGGGTAGGCGCCATCACGCCGATAGGGAATGATTATCAGAGTTATGCTGATAATCTTCTAGCTGGAAAAAGTGGAGCAGGACCTATCACGAGATTTGATCCGGAAGAGTTCAAAGTGAGGTTTGCTTGCGAAGTCAAGGGCTATGATCCTCTTGCTTATTTCGACAAACGAGAAATAAACCGTCTAGACCGATTTTCTCAGTTTGCCTTGATCGTCGCAGAAGAGGCCATGAAGGACAGTGGTATGGACTTGGACAAGATTCAGCTCAATAGAGCTGGGGTCATCTGGGGCAGTGGCATCGGCGGTTTTGAAACCATAGAGAGACAAATAGAAGAAGCCACCCTGGCCAAGACACGGCGCTACAGCCCTTTCCTCATACCTATGCTCATCGCAGATATAGCGCCAGGGCATATTTCCATGAAATACGGGTTCAGAGGGGCTAATTATAGTACTGTATCCGCTTGTGCTTCTGCCAGTCACGCTATTTCCCATGCCTTTGACTATATCAGATTGGGTAGAGGTGATCTGGCGCTTACAGGAGGCTCAGAAGCTTCAGTGACCAAGGCTGGCATAGGTGGTTTCGGAAGTATGAAAGCACTCAGTACCAGAAATGATGATCCCATGAGCGCATCCAGACCTTTCGATGCTGACCGAGATGGTTTTGTCTTAGGAGAAGGAGGAGGCTGCTTATTACTGGAAGAATATGAGCGTGCCATGGCAAGAGGAGCTAAAATCTATGCGGAAGTTGTCGGGTGTGGAGCCACAGCGGATGCTTATCATATGACCGCGCCTCATCCTGATGGCTTGGGTGCTATGGAAGTGATGCAAGCCGCACTGCATGATGCAGGAATAGAACCTTCAGCTATAGACTATATCAATGTGCATGGTACTTCCACCCCACTAGGTGATATCGCCGAGACCAAAGCCATCAAGAAGGTGTTTGGAGAAGACGTATATAACTTGAACATAAGCTCCACCAAGTCCATGACTGGGCATTTACTGGGTGCTGCAGGTGCTGTGGAAGCCTTGGCTTGCATCATTGCATTGAACAGGCAAGAAGTCCCACCGACCATTAATAACTTTAATCTAGACCCCCAATTAGACGAAAAAATTAACTTTACGTTGAATAAAGCTCAAAAACGTGAGGTCAATTACGCTTTGAGTAACACATTTGGCTTTGGAGGTCATAATTCAACAGTGATTTTTAAGAAGATATAGGTTCAGCAAGGTTGTTGTGCCTCCTAACTGATGTTTTGTGATTAGAAGATTTTACAACTACTATATCTCAAGTGAGAAAGACCTCGCCAAAAAGCTAAAGTCCGTCCTGGGATTTGTCCCTGATAATATGAGACTGTTCAAGTTGGCTTTTTTTCACAAGTCAATGAACAGCGAGGAAGGCCCTAAGAATTCTAATAACGAAAGGCTCGAATATCTGGGTGATGCCGTCCTCTCCACCATCGTGGCAGAATATCTTTACAAAAAATATCCAGGAAAAGCGGAAGGTTTTCTCACCAAGATGCGATCTAAAATCGTCAAGCGTAAAACCCTCAATCAAATCGCAGAAAAAATGGGTATCGATGTGATCCTCAGCAAATACAGCCAAGGCAAAATGAGCTTCTCCATGCTGGGTAATGCCTTTGAAGCGATGGTCGGCGCTCTCTATATAGAATATGGTTATGACAAGACCAGAAACTATGTCATACAGAAAATACTGATGCGATACCTGGACATCCACGAACTGGAAACCAATGATGATAATTATAAGAGTCAACTCCTAGAATGGGGTCAGAAGGAAGGAAGAGTCGTCTCCTATAAACTCATCAATAAATATAAGCTCGACAAACGTGATCGTTTCAGAATAGGTGTCTATCTCGACGGTAAGGAAGTGTCCACAGCAGAAGATTTCAATAAAAAAGCAGCTGAGCAAATGGCCTCATCCATCGCGCTCAGAAAGATGGAAATAACCTAAATGGATTCAGTATCTCAAATTGTACTAGGCGCTGCAGTGGGTGAGGCAGTTCTAGGTAAAAAACTAGGTAACAAAGCCATGTTCTGGGGAGCAGTTGGCGGCACTATTCCAGATCTGGACATCATCACGAAACCGCTCATGACAGAAGTCGAGTCATTGGCCTTTCATAGAGGTATATCACATTCGATTTTATTTGCAATAGTGGCAGGCGTCATATTCGGCTGGTTGATATTTCGATTATATCAGAGTAATTACAGCAGAATCATACTGCAATTGATACTCTCATTATTCTTGGCTTGCATACCTATAAGCATCGCCTACTTTCTCATCGGGAATTCTTGGAGTCCTTACGTTACTGCTGCTGCGGCACTAGTGGTTGCCAGTGGTATTTTATTATTACTCAAGAAAAGGAGTGCTGACCGACCATTAATCAAAGAGAATGCAAGTTTACGCTCCTGGCAGTGGATGTTTTTTCTAGCCTTTTTCACGCATGCCTTACTGGATACTTTTACGATGTATGGCACTCAATTGTTTGCACCATTCTCAGACTATAGAGCCGCCATCGCCTCTATCTCAGTTGCGGATCCCATCGGATATACGATACCCTTTGTAATTTGTCTATTCATTGCATCCAGATATCTCAGAACGCAGCCACAGAGACGATTTTGGACCTGGATGGGCATAGCAATCAGTTGTGCTTATTTGACATTCACCGTATGGAATAAGCACAAAATCTCGGGGATATTCGAAAAGCAGATGGCTGAGCAAAACATAGAATATGATCGCTATATTTTAGGACCGACCATATTCAATAATTTTCTCTGGTCAGTTACTGCAGAAGATAAAGATAGGTTTTACCAAGGTCAGTATTCGATCTTTGACCATTCCCCCATCAAGTTTAACAGTTACGAAAAGCAACATGATTTGCTCCAGGATAACGGCTCAGATGAGATGCTGAATACCCTGCGCTGGTTCAGTAATGATTACTATAATGTCATCGTAAGAAAAGATGGTCGCCTACAGATCAATGATTTACGTTTCGGTACTTTTCTGGGCAATGGGGATGAAAATGATTTCATATTCAGATTCATAGTGCAGCGACAGTCAGATGGCAGCTATGAGCTGCTAAAGACCATCGGCGGACCCGATAAGGATGAGACTAACAAAATATTCAAGGCTTTATGGAAAAGAATTAAAGGAGTATAACTTGTCTGAGTAGCTTTGGCAGCTGTGTCATACCAGACATGCTAGAAAACAAAAATGTTGAACTCACCTTTACAGATACGTTCCTCAGTTCCAGACTTCATATGAGCTTCAAAGCTACCACTAAGTGTTCTTTCAAATACATCAAAGGCTGATATACTTACAAATCCTGACTGCGCATCGAATTGGTTTTGATTGGCATCAGAGTAAAAGAAATATGGCGTTACATCAAACTCATTCATTTGATAAGTGCCATCATATTTATCCTTTTTGAGTATCAAAGTATAACTTTCTGTACCACCATTGAATCCTGTTATTCTGATAGTCGCCACCGGCTCAGGCGTCACATTGACAAAAACCATATCCGGCTCAAACTCTTCACCATCGATATCCAGTGATATGGCATTCTTTACTGCTATATCCTCATAAGTAACCGCAAAAGCACCTTTACCAAAGGTCCTTGTGGTACTACCCGTACAATCAAAGCCCAGAAAGTGCCCACTCAGAAAATTTGTCACTGTGTCGTTGTTGTCAATATTGATTGAGGAATCATTATCCATCGTCAGAGCAGTCGTACAGTAAAGTTCAGAACTATTGAGTGTGAAGGCTGCCTGAGCACCTTTTTCCACACTTAAACTTGAGCTTGACTTATTGATATTTTTTATTTGTAACTCAGCAGTAGCCCCTGAAGCGTCAGATGCAATTATGAGTACTCTTTTAGCCCCTTCTTCTTCGGTATCCTCGGCAAAGGCTTTGAATTCCTGAGCTTCAAAAAGCTTTCCGTCATCATACTCGAAACTGAAACTTGGGGCAAGGGGTGGTTGATTAATGGAGTCTTGATTATCACCCCCACAACTCATCAGGCAAAAAATCATACCTGCTATCAAAGCTTTTCTCATCATCACGGACTTTCATTTTAGTGACTGGGTAGTAAATCTTACTGAACTACAATCCCATAACGATGCACCTTCTAAAAGCGTTGGCTGAGCAATTACTATTAACTGTTAAATTGTTGCAAAGGCCTATGAAGCGTAGCCTGCAAGCATCATTCCGATCCAGATTCCTATAAGGCAGCTCAGCATACTCAGAGCCATATAAAGGAAGGCAAGACCGACATATCCCTGGTTCAGAAGCTCGAAAGTTTCAGCAGAAAATGTAGAAAAAGTGCTGAATCCTCCACAGAATCCAGTCATCAATAAGAGCTGAAATCGCGGTTCCAAACCTTTAGTCTGTAGCATCCCCATCAGATAACCCAAAACCATACAGCTCAGAATATTAGCCAGCAAGGTTGCTCTGGGCAATTCTCCAGCAGCAAAGGGTAGCCACCTACCAATGCCATAACGGGCTATCGCACCCACGCCGCCTCCTAAAAAAACATAGAGTAGATTCAAGGAATAAAGATTTTATACTTAACAAAAGTAATTCTTTAGTCCGCTTTTATCCTTTACAATAAATTATCCTTTCTAGCTTTACGTCTTAAGTATGAGTAAAACATTGCCAGTCATCATCTTACTTATGAGCCTCCAGTATGCAATAGCTCAGATAGATACCATCAAGGATTATGGGTCAGATGTACAACTCATGGATGTGCAACCCTATGATTCGTTTGTGGCGCGGGTAGATCTGGGCGGCAATATACTCCTGCACGGACTTGCGATACAAATGACTTGTGAGGACAGCTGTGCCTTCGACCTGGATGTGTATGGACAGGAAGGTGGCCTACCTGATCCGATCACTAAATTCAAACTTACAGAGACGATAGAGAAAACACTACGAGCAAGCGATACGTTATGTGAGGTGCTATTTAACGAGCCTATTTTTTTGGACACTGATCACTACTTTATAAGTATCAGCAGGATTCGTGGTGCTCTCAAGATTCATATGGACAATCGCCAAGGTGAGGCTTCCTGCAACTCTCAGAGCGGAGGCAACTATAGTACCACGTTGTATTATGACAACATGGGCCGACTATTCCAAAAGTACAATAGGATCATGGTAGACCAATATTTGAGCCCTGATACTACTTTCTCCGAAGTGCAATTTCAAGATGCCACCGATGAATTACTAGGGCCGAAACGCTATGCGGGATTTGCCGTTTCTTGCGGTGATGTAACGGGAAATGGCAGACTTGATCTGATGATAGATCGACATTTACTGGAAGGCAAAAAAGTAGGACCTTACAATAAGTCAATCGGAAAAATAAAGTTGCCTGCACATTATGGCCTGAAACATATTTTCATGGATTTCGAAAATGATGGATACCTGGATGTATTGATATTCACAGGTAAGGCAGTGGAACAATACATCAATCTCAGTAACAATAAATTCAAAAAACTACCTCTCAAGTTACCCAAGGTTCCTCACCTGAGTTCCATAGCTTATGCGGATGTAACAGGAAACGGTTTCTTGGATGTATTTCTTACACAGCAATGGGAACATTATCCTAAACCCGCTCCCAATTATTTCCTTGAAAGTAATGGAAAGACCTTTACTGATAATACAAGCTTATTCTATCCAGAGCACAAGGGAAAAGAAAATTTTCCAAATAGGATTTCCTGTGATACTCTGGATCTCAAAGCCACTTGTGTATTTGATCTAAACAGAAACACTAGAACAAAAGAAGCACAGTTCAGTGACTTGGATGGGGATGGAGATCTCGATCTTTATCTGACAAATTATTTCTTGGAACTGGATGAATATTACGAAGCTATAGAACCTGGCAAATTTGTAAAGAAAGATCTTAAAGATCACAACTTACATAAACCTGTCAGTGACACAAGTGAGTACTTGCCCACTTCCGACATGCTTCCGGCATTAGTGAGAGGGCATCACGGGACCGGGCTCGAACTAGTGGACTTGGACAATGATCTGGATGTGGACATCTTGATCTCACAACTGGCCCATCCTAGATACATACTGGATTATGGGCATCTTTCCACGACTTTTCATATGAATCAGGGAGCAGGGAATTTTAAGCGTAAAGCAAAATCTGGCTTGGCTTATGAAGAGACGCATGCGACAATCCTAACTGGGGACGTGAATAACGATGGACTGACAGATCTATTCTTGACAGCTTATTATGGTTGTCGCTATGCAGATCTATATATGCAACTAGCTGATGGTTCCTTTATAAATGTGTCCAATGACTCTGGCCTCGGCAAGCTAGAGGCAGGAGAGGATGGCTGCTTTGTGGATTTGGATGGGGATGGTCGCCTGGACTTATTGACTAAAGTGGATGGCCGCTTCAAGATTTTCATGAATAAGACTATAAATAAAAATTCTTGGATTGCGGTCAAACTAATGGATACTAAAGGCAATAGGGATGGTGTAGGTGCCAAGGTTATCGTGCACACCTCTGAGGGTATGATGATGAAAGAAATGGGTCTGGTGAAAGGAAAATTATATCAGCCACCACATCAGGTGCACTTTGGACTGGGGCAGAGAGAACTTGAAAAAATCGTAGTGATCTGGCCAGATGGCGAGGCGCAGAGTTATATTCCTGCCAAGAGTGATCAGCTGGTGGTCGTCAAGAGATAGCGAAGACATCTATCAATCAATAATCATCAACCAGCTACGAGCTATCGTGACAACATATTTTATTTTGATTTACTGAATTGCACAATTAGAATACACTATCTTATCTAATCTGAATGTGCTTATTGGTTGATAATAAATCTTTAGGCAATTGTCTCGCCGAGGGGCTTTCCCCAGCCGAAACTAATGTTTCGATTCTCTCACTTTTTAAGGTCTGTTCAAGACCCTAGGCTTCACTCATTATCAATTCGGCTCATGAGTCTACTTCTACAGCAAGTCATTGATTTTAGTTACATTTTCAAGGTGTGATTGCTAACAAATATCTAACTCTTAATGTGTATGCTATACCAGTTTTCATTCTTTACCAACCAATATACTAACGCCTCAGAAAGTCAATTTATATTCTATCACAGGGAAAAAGCCCAACTGATACACCAGATCTACTTCCTGATTTCTCACATCGAAAGATTGTCCGAAAACATTCTGATTATCAAAGGCATTCTGCAAGTCGATAGACCATGACTGTGACAGGCGCTTCATATTGTACCTTACTGTAAACTGGATATCAGTTCTGAAGTAATCATCAAATCTCTCAGAAAAAGCCTTGCCTTCCTGAAGAACTGCCTCACCTTCTAAGACAGATGCTGCCAGATCTATTGGTGTATACCGCTTGCCACCAGCCATTGTTGTTTTGATATCGAATCCCAGCGTCAGCTTCTCATTGATACTAAATTCCTTTCCAGCCAGAACATTGCCCACATAGCCATTTCCGAAAGCGGTGTTGTATTTCACACCATTGCTGCCTGTATAAATCGACTCATATATCGAAAGCGTGGACAATAAATAAAAACCCTCACTAAATGTCCTTTCCAAGGTCAATTCCACGCCGTAATTTTTTCCAGTTCCAGCATTGGTGAGGCTATCAGTGGATGGAACATTAAAATCAGCACCCAAATTCAGCGCTGAATAACTGGAAGCATGTCTTTCTACTGGGACATCAGAAAGAGATTGTAGATAGAACTCTGATTTCAGATTCCATTTATCAGAAAAGTTCCACTTAAATCCAGTGACGACTTGGTCACTAGTTGTATAAGACAAATCTTGATTAGTATTGACAGTCTGACCGTTATCCAGTCTGGTTGTTACGAGATACAATTGAAAATCCTGCACTTTGGAATGTCTACCCGCTCCAAAAGTCCATTCGAGGTTTGGGGCAAGGCTATAGCGGAGGTTGAGTCGTGGTTCCAAGGTGCTTGTTTCATTAAAGCCGAAGTACTGCCCAAAAAATCCAACATTGGTTGTCAGCCTATCATTGTGTCTATATTGCCATTGGGCATAAGCCTGACTCAGCGAGGCATTATCATCGTAGTCTCTGAGTATTCTGAAATCGGTAGCATTTGTTCTGACACTATCCAGAAAATTGAAATTGAAATTGTTGAAATTAGCACCTGCTATAATCGTATGTTTCTTATTTAATTTTGATTTGAAATCATAAGCAACTCTGAGTCTGCGTTGATTGGAATCATCCCTGTAAACTGGTACCACAGCGAGGTCTACAGAAACAGTATCCAGCACAGTATTCACACCAGCACTCGAGTAGCTTACGCTCAGCTTTCCATAACTTTTATCAGAATAGTAATGCTTACTAGTCAGAGCTACGATCCTACTGTCTGAATTATAGTATAAATCTTGATTAGAATCAGAAAATAGATTGGGACTTTCTGAGTCTGCAATGTCACTCAAGAATTCTATCCCCGAGTTGCCGCCCAGACCAAAGAGCGCGAATGTTCCAAATTTCTTCGTAGGGAGATGTATATGAAAACTCAAATCCTGATATCGGGGTATGGCATCCCCTGTCCCCGTAGCACCACCCGTGCCTCCGCCGAATAATTTATTGACCAGATCTATTACAGAATATCGATAATTGATCAGATAGGTGCCACCGCTTCTGCCCAATGGCCCTTCCAGTCCTCCTTCAAATCCATTGAAACTTACTGCAAATAATCCTTCTAACTTATCACGATTTCCCTTTCTCATAGTCAAGTCAAATACGCCAGATAATGCATTCCCATAATTGGCCGGAAAGGCACCTGTCATGAAAATAGAATTAGTCAGTTGATTATTATTGAGCATACTGACTGGACCACCTGTAGCACCCAAGGCGCCGAAATGACTAGGATTGGGAATATCTATCCCGTTAAGTCGCCACAACAATCCAGATGGGGAATTTCCTCTTATCACAATGTCATTACGAGAATCATCATTGGCAGAGACGCCTGCAAAACCCGCCGCCATTCGTGCCACATCACTTCTACTCCCTGCAAATCTTGATGTCAAAGCAGCATCGAATTTCTGTACAGAAATAGTGGCCAACTCAGCCGTCTGAGCATCCGTCTCAGCCACAGCAACAATCTCCACCTCCACAGCATTCATCGCTTCTTCCAACTGAAATTCATAAAAAAGTTCTTTACCGGTCGTGAGTAATAAACTGCCAGTAACCTGCGGCTCATACCCGACATAGGAACAGGCCAGACGATATCGCCCCACTGGCAGACCTTGGAACACATAATAACCATCAATATCCGTGATGACTCCCAGCAAAGGATCTGAATCCCGTATGTAAACATTGGCACCTGTGAGTGGTAGCCCAGTTTCCTTTTCTATGACCTGCCCTTTGATATTATGAGTCAGTTGACTTTGGCCAACAGCTAGGCTAGTTATAAACAGTAAGAAGATTATACTTGCACTGACCTTGAGGAATTTCATACGAATGATTTTCAACTTTAACTTATTATGGGTAGCAAGAAATTCACTCCCCTTCTTCATTAATACAATCATCTCAAGCCTTGAATCAAATTCTGGATAAGGTCGGATTTGAGTTTGTCGACATCCTCCACCTTATACTTGGTATACCAAGAATAGAGCCATCGCAAAGTCGAAAGTATGGAGAAAACTGTGATATCTGGATCTATATCCGTCTGCGCTCCCTGTGCTATGACGTCTTGAATAATAGCTTTGAATTGTTTTTCGTAATCATCCCTCAGACCTATGAATTCTTTGAGCAAGGGCTCTTCCAAGTGTATCCACTCATTTGGGAGCAAGGATATGGCGTCTGTATGTGAGATGGTGATGTCGACATGAAGTCTGATAAGTTCCTCCAGCTTCCTCTGACCAGAAATTCCGGCCCTACCATTGATCTCCTGCATCCCTGAAGTAAACAGCTGTGCCAGCTCCATCAATAAATCACTGAGTATCAATTGCTTAGAGGATATATGATTATAAAGACTAGCCGCTTCCATACCGACTTCCCGTGCAATATCGCGCATAGTAGTCGCTGAATAACCCTTCATACGGAATAGCGAGGCGGCCTGTGTCAATATTTCTTGCTTACGAGAGATGGATCAAAGGTCTGATTTTTATGTAAAATGAAAGATAAGAGGGGCATAGAACTGCAAAACATATATATTTGCACCCGCGAGCCCTATAGAGGGCTTTTCTAATGTATATGGTTCCATAGCTCAGTTGGTTAGAGCATCTGACTCATAATCAGAGGGTCCAAGGTTCGAGCCCTTGTGGAACCACCCAAACCTAGCAAGTCTTCGTAATTGATTTTATTATGGGGGCTTGCTTTTTTTGTGCCCCTAAACGCAGTGTAAGGGATTCCAACCACATCCTATCTCCATTGCTGAGAGAAAGGGTTTAGAATTTAGTAGCCTTAACCTAATTGCCGCATTTAGGTTGACTCGATATGATATCACCTCAATATAGATTCTCTATCCTCTGTTTCAATATCGCCTGATGCCCCGTCTCACATAAAAATTTGCAAACTTTATCCAACTTTGAAAACTTAGGATCCTTAGTCAAACCCTTGGCATAGCGGTAATAAATCTGCTGTACAATCACGGCCAGTTTAAACAAACCAAATACATAATAGAAAACCAAGTGATCGACATTTCTACCCGACTTTTCTGCGTAGGCTTGCACCAATTCTGATCGACTAGGATTTCCGGCAAAAACGGTCGGTGAAGGAATTGTCTTTGTAAAAAGTGGTCCATCATTTTCCATAACCCAATAGGCCAATGACGTACCCAAGTCCATCATAGGATCTCCCAAGGTACACATCTCCCAATCCAAGATGGCATTGATCTGAGACCACTGACCATCTTCAAAAACCATATTGTCATATTTGAAATCATTATGTACCAACGTATGCGCATACTGCTGTGGCTGATGCTCGGTCATCCACTCGGTCACAAAACCCGCTGCTGCAATTTCTTGTGTCGCTGCCTTGAAATATTGTTTACCCCAATTAGCTACCTGCCTCTCCACATATCCACTCGGCCTACCCAAATCCCCCAATCCCACTTGCCCATAGTCCAAAGCATGAAATTCCACAAATGCATCCAACCAACTTTCAGATATGAGATTGAAATCTTCAGTACCCAAATTTTTTTCTTGAGCGACTTGTGTATTGATGACTACCCCATTCACCTTCTCCATAAGATAAAAAGTGGAGCCGATGACATTCCCGGTTTCCTCGAAGACAAAAGTCTTAGGTGCTTTAGAAAAGTGTTTTGACAAACTAGAGAGCACTTTGTATTCCCTGCCCATATCATGCCCTCTCTTTATGGCACCTCGCGGAGGTCTTCTGAGAACGAATTCTTTACCCTCTACCGTCAGTAAGTAGGTAAGATTGGAATAGCCGTTAGAATATTGCAGAACTTCTATTTCAGAGCTCTGATTCTGTATAAGAGCTTTTGCGTGAAGATAAATAGCCAGCTCGGCTGTATCCATGTTTTCTCCATCCCTTACTTTTCTGAGCATACTAGCAGCTTTGATTTAAATAACTCGATTCATACATCAAGTTATTCTTATTCTTTACATTGACAGAAGTTTCCACCTTGTAAATATTCTTATGACAGACAAATTCAATCTTTCTGGCAAAGTGGCCATTATCACCGGCTCCTCCAAAGGCATAGGAGAGCAAATCGCCAGAACCTTTGCAGACCATGGTGCTCAAGTCGTAGTCAGCAGTCGATCCCAATCATCAGTGGATGCAGTCGCCGCCAGTATCAATGCCAAAGGCGGCCGAGCGCTGGGCATAGCTTGCCACGTCGGTAAAAAAGAAGAACTGGAAAATCTAGTGACTAGAACCGTAGCAATCTATGGCGGTGTGCATATACTTGTGAATAATGCCGCCACCAATCCTGTGTATGGCAAACTGGCAGAAGCAGAAGAGGCCGTCTTTGATAAAATAATGAATGTCAATGTCAAAGCCTGTATGATCCTATCCAATCTCTGTCTCCCTCATATGATCGACGCGGGTGGAGGCAGTGTCATCAATGTCGCTTCAGTAGAAGGATTGAAGCCAAGTTTTGGTCTGGGTCTCTACTCCATCTCCAAGGCAGCCCTCATCATGCTCACCAAGAGTCAGGCTAAAGAATGGGGCAGAAATAAAATCAGAAGTAATGCCATCTGCCCAGGACTCATCAAAACAAAATTCAGCTCAGCCTTATGGCAGAATGAAGATACCCTCACACAATTCACCGAGCATCTTCCACTCAATAGAATGGCAGAGCCAGGTGAGATTTCTGGACTAGCCTTATATCTAGCTGCAGAAGCTTCAAGTTACACGACTGGCGCCGTGTACACCGCAGATGGCGGATATATGGTCGCATAAGCCAAGCACTCACTGAACAAATAGTCATTGAAATAATATTAGGAAAGAAAAATAAATGAACTTTGAATACTCAGATAAATCGTTAGCGTTCCAAGATAAACTCAAAGCATTCATGGTGGAACACATCCATCCACACGAACAAGCCCACAGGGAATTTGTACATGCGAATCCGTGGAAACATTTTCCACTTATAGAAAAACTAAAAGAAAGAGCTAAAGCGGCTGGCTTGTGGAATCTCTTTCTACCCATCGGTTACAAAGAATTCAGTCCCGGCCTGACTAATCTCGAGTATGCGCCACTAGCGGAACTCATGGGTCGTGTCATCTGGTCTTCAGAAGTATTCAATTGTTCCGCTCCAGATACTGGCAATATGGAAGTCCTCGCCAAGTATGGCACAGCCGCTCAGCAAACGCAATGGCTTACACCGCTCATGAATGGAGAAATACGATCCGCATTCCTTATGACAGAACCGCAAGTCGCCTCCTCAGATGCCACTAATATAGAAACGAGTATCGTCAGAGATGGAAATGAGTACATCATCAATGGCACCAAGTGGTGGTCCTCTGGCGCAATGAATCCCGCCACCAAAATCTATATCGTCATGGGCAAAACAAATCCAAATGCCGATCGACATGCACAACAAAGTATGATCCTCATTCCAGCAGGTACACCTGGCGTTACGATCAAAAGAGCGATGAGAGTTTTCGGCTCGTTGGATTCTCCAGAAGGCCACGCAGAGATAGAATTGAAGAATGTGAGAGTGCCTGTCAGTAACCTGCTGCAGGGAGAAGGCGATGGCTTCCGTATCGCTCAGGGGCGGCTCGGCCCAGGTAGAATCCATCACTGCATGCGCCTCATCGGCGGTGCCCAAAAAGCACTGGAACTTATGAGCCAACGTGTTACGCAAAGAACAACTTTCGGCAAGGAAATATCACAATACAGCAGCATCAGACAAGATGTCGCTCAATCCAAATGTGAAATCCACCAGGCTCGATTGCTCACCCTAGCCGCCGCAGATAGGATAGACCGAGGTGGTGTCAAAGCAGCTAAAGATCTGATCTCCATGATCAAGATCGTCTGCCCACGTATGGCCTGCCAAGTAATCGACCGAGCCATACAGGCACATGGTGGGAAAGGCGTTTCTCAGGATACACCTCTAGCTGGATTTTGGCTCTATGCCAGGAGCATCAGGCTGGCAGATGGGCCAGATGAAGTGCATATGTATCAGCTGGGCAAAAATGTAATAAGGGAGTATGGTCTGAAGCAGTCTTGAATCTCTATTTTGAAATCAAACTAAATGATGACTTGCCAGAAGCTATCATTCAATTTATTATCTTGAGCTATAGTTGCAAACTAATGCAAATGCCCTTATAAATTGACCTATGAAACAAGTACTCATTTTCGCATTGTTAATAATTAATATCGCCGTGACAGCACAAGACAACACCAGTATCAAGACCATATACGATTTTACAGTCAAAGACATAGCGGGGCAAGACTATCCGCTCAGTCAACTTAAAGGTAAAAAGGTCATGATCGTCAATACCGCTTCCGAATGTGGATTGACTCCGCAATATGAATCCCTACAAGCACTCTATACCGCTTACTCAGATAAAGGATTTGTCATCATCGGTTTTCCCGCCAACAATTTTATGAGTCAAGAACCTGGCGATAATGAAGAGATTGCTACTTTCTGCCAGAAAAATTATGGGGTCAGTTTTCCCATGATGTCCAAAATAGATGTCACAGGAGATAATCAGCACGAACTATATCAATATCTGACTTCAAAAACTCTGAATGGAAAAGAGGACTCAGAAGTGCAATGGAATTTTCAGAAATATCTGGTAAATGAAGATGGCCATCTAGTGACAGTCATCAGTCCTAAGGTGAGCCCTGATGATGCAGAAATCTTAAACTGGATCAAAGGATAAATCCCATAGTTTCATAGCAACAATTGAAAGAATTAATTGCTTATGACTAGCTAGTGCTTTGTGTACACAAGTGTATCATTTATCCTCAAAAAAAATTAACATTCTCCGATATCTATTTGGGACTCTCATCATTTTATATGTTTTAAACTAGCTATAGCCTAGGGAAAAACAACCACAACTTAGACTAGTCTAACTTTTAATTCAAAGGCTGCCACTCATTAGGCAAGTGCCTCCAACTCAAGGAAAATTCTAACCATAGCCAGACAAATCAAAGGTGCTGGGGTGGATTTGTATAAGTTTATGCCACTAGTCATGTCCTAGAAAGCGAAAAGCCCTCGATTTTCATCGAAGGCTTTTGCGGTCTGGACGGGACTAATTACATTCACCCTAATTGGCTGATTATCAGTTGATTATATGCGTATTGGATTTATGGTAGACCTAATGGTACACCGAGTAGACCTAAAAGGTCATAAAAGTAACATAAGGAACACCACTATGTTACTTTAGGGGCTGAAAGTAACATAGTGGGAATTCTTATGTTACTTTTGTACCTATGATTGATTTAGACAAATATGAATCAGGTAGATATCAGCGAGATCCTACAGGGTACAAATACTTTGTACCTACTCTGATAGATGTAGAGTGGACTTGGAAAGATCAAGTGATAAATAGCCTACTGGAAAATGCAGCGGTCAAACTAGGAGAATTGAATTCCTATGCTAAGCTAGTACCTAGTGTATCAGATTTCATAGAACTGCATGTCACTAAGGAAGCAGTGCTATCAAGTCGCATAGAGGGTACACAAACGAATATCAATGAGGCTCTGCTTAAGGAATCTGATATACCTGAAGATAGGAGGAATGATTGGAGAGAAGTTAGAAATTACAGTGAGGCACTCAAGCTCGCCATCAGCTCACTTGAGAAACTTCCCATATCTTCCAGGCTATTGAATCAAGCTCACAAAATTCTATTAGAAGGTGTCAGGGGTGAAAAAAAGATGCCTGGGGAGTTCAGAAGAAGCCAAAACTGGATAGGTGGCTCAAGTCCCTTGGATGCTAAATTTGTCCCTCCGCATTATTCTCTTGTACCGGGACTGATCAGTGATCTTGAGAGGTTTATTCATAATAGTGAGAAAAGTATTCCTGATCTCGTAAAAATCGCCATTGCTCACTATCAATTTGAAACTATACACCCCTATCTGGACGGGAATGGAAGAATAGGAAGATTAATGATTACCTTGCTTATGGTAGAAAAGAAATTACTAAATGCTCCATTACTCTATCTCTCGACTTATTTTGAAAGAGACAAAGGTCTGTATTATGATAATCTCACTTTTGTAAGAACGAGAAACGACATGTCACAATGGATCAAATATTTTCTCGTAGGTGTTGTGGAAATAGCAACGCTAGCCTCAAAGCAACTCTCTCAAGTACTAGAGCTCAAAACGGAATATCAAAAACAAGTGATTGCTAATTACGGCCGACGAACAAATTCGGCAATGAAGTTACTCGACTATCTTTTTGTAACACCTATAGTATATGTACAGGAAATAAAAGAGCATGTGGAATTAAGTTACAAATCAGCAAACTCTTTGATCAAGAAATTTGAAGAGGATGGAATAATCAAGAAATTATTTCCATTGGATAGGGATAGAGTCTTTGTATTTGAAAAGTACCTGAATCTATTTGAACAAAACCAAGGATGATGAAAGGTGCGAGAAAAAAGGAAAAACTATTTCAATCCATAGTCATACCCCTGCACTCCAGCACCATACCAGCTGTAACAGCCCATGTCCAATCTAATGATTCGGTTATGGTGATAGGTCATCACTACTTTTACTTTTCAATGCAAGTGATTCCACATCCTTATCATAATACAGATAGGTATTACCGTTCTTAGTAGCTCTTAAGGTGCCATCCTCTCTTAGGTGCATTAAATCACAAGACTTGATACTCAGTTTCTTCATTACTTCCTTACTTGTCAACTTTGTATTATTCTGCGTATTAGACTCAAACTGAAACAGAACATCAATATTTACCTTAAGTGCATCAGCAATTGTCTTCACGATATCTAAGGAAGTATTTATCTCCGCTCTTTCGATCCTTCCTATCTGTGATAAGGTTAAACCTGACAATTCACAGAGTTTCTCTTGTGAGATCCCTAGATCCTTCCTGACAGCACGTAGCTTCTTTCCAAAGTCTTTGATGAACCTTTCATTCTTGTAATCTGCCATATCCGTAAATATGGAGCAATAAAGAGATTCAAATTAGAGCAAATATGCGCTATTTGTGGAATTCTTACCTATATTGCGGGTATGTGTCTTGCACTCTAAATAGTAACTTGCACTTATGGCATTTGACAGAAAAGAAATAGAGAACGAAATCATTGAACAGTACCTAGAGACTGATGGATGTCTTCCTTGGATAATAGGGTATAGTGGGGGTAAAGATTCCACGATGATGCTCCAATTGGTATGGTATGCCCTCAAGAGAGTACCTAAAGCGAAAAGAATAAGACCTATTCATGTTGTCTGTAACAATACACTTGTAGAGAATCCCAAGGTACTTACCTACGTAGAGACAGCACTTAAGAATATAGAAAAGGGAGCTAAAAAGCAGAAGTTTCCCATCACAGTCAATCAGACTACTCCTGCCATAGAAGACAGCTTTTGGATCAATTTGATAGGTAAAGGTTATCCTGCGCCCAATAGTATGTTCAGATGGTGCACTGAGAGACTCAAAATCAGACCTACTACTAAGTTCATCTTGGATAAGATCAATGAATCTGGTGAAGTCATTATCCTGCTAGGTACACGTGAGTCTGAAAGTTCTAACAGGGCCAAGACGATGAAGAAACACGAAATCAAAGGATCTAGATTAAGAAAGCATCATGCCTTGCCTAATGCCAATGTATATACCCCTATTAAGAAGGTAGATACAAATGAGGTCTGGCAGTACCTGATGGCAGCCCCTAGCCCTTGGGGAGCGAAGAATCATGACCTTGTTACTTTATATGGAAATGCTAGTGCAGGTGATTGCCCATTGATCACAGATGTCTCGACACCTTCTTGTGGTCAATCAAGATTCGGATGTTGGGTATGCACTGTTGTGAAAAAGGATAAGTCCATGGAATTCTTGATAGAGAATGGAGAAGAATGGATGGAACCCTTGGTAGATCTAAGAGACTTTCTCCATGACACTGTTAATAGGGATCATCCTGACTATGAAAAGATGAAGCATCAGTACAGGATGAATACGAGGAGGAATGGTGCTAAAGGCTTAGGACCATATCAGCCAAAGTGGAGAAGATTCGTTTTGCATAGCCTCCTAAAGGCTCAGAAAGCTATTGACGAAGAGAAGACAGGATATAAATTAATTACTAATCAAGAGCTTGTTGCTATACAAGTTACTTGGCACAGAGATGACATTTTTGAATACAGTGTTGCTGAGATATACAAGGAAGTGTTTGGAAAAGACTTTGCCTTCCAATCAGAAGTAGATCAAACAATATTAAAAGAGAAAGAATTACTCAAAGAGAGTTGCGGTAATGATGAAGGTGATTACAAGTTGATTAATCAGCTTCTAACTTTACAGAAGTCTAAGACGATATTAATGCGAAAACATGGTCTTCATAAAGATTTGGAAAACAAATTAGATGAGTTCCTAGAGCCAACAAAAGAATATGTTTATTAAGAGTATAGAACTAAACAATTTCAGGGTTTATCATGACAAATGTCTAATAGAGTTCCAAAAGGATTCTAAAAGAAACATTCATATTGTATCTGGGTACAATGGCTATGGTAAAACCACTTTCCTCACTTCATTGGTTTGGTGTCTATATGGAAAGATGATGAAGGATGTCGAGGATGTCTTCAAGCAACAGATAGATGACCTTGGTGGTTATCCTAAATATATAACCTCATGTCAGAATAAATTATCAGCAAAGTCTGGCGAAAAAGAATTTAGTGTCACCCTAACTCTGTCAGAAGTCAACATACCATCTGTAGCTTGTGAAGAAGTTATCATTAAACGAACAGGTTACTCTAAGAGCGGACTTGATGACTTAGAAATATTTATAGATGGACATCAAAATGAACTGACAAATGAAGTCGGAAACGAAATGTTCATACAAGACTTTATTCTACCCAAAGAGATAGCTAAGTTCTTCTTCTTTGATGCAGAGAAAATAGTTCAACTAGCTGAAACTAAATCAGTATCTGACAAGCGTACTCTCAGCAAAGCTTACTCGGAAGTATTGGGTATAAAGAAATACGAAGATCTGAAAACGAACTTATCTGATCTTAGAATAAGGTTCAGGAAGAGTTCTGCAAAAAAAGAGGATAAAGTAAAATTTGAGAAGTTAAGCAAGTCATTAGCCGAGCAAACCAAAGAAGAAATCAAACTCAAGATAAAGTTAGAGAAGAAGGAGGACCTGAAAATAGAATTGAGAAAGATGTCTGACGATTTACAAGAGAATTTGATACGGAAAGGATCATCACTATCCGTCAACGATATCAATAATCTTAAAATTGACAAATACAAATCTCAAAAAGACATCGAATTTTTGAAGGAAGACTTTAAGCAGATTCTAGAGTTTGCACCTTTTGCTATTGCCAGCAAGCTCCTTAATGAGGTAGAGGATCAGGTTGATTTAGAAAGCTCCATAGAAACAAGTGCCATTAATCAAAAGGACCTTAAGAAAAGAGCCAATAGAATACTTAAGGAGTTTAAGAAAACTGATTTAGGAAAGTCTATAAAAAACAGAGATAAGATTGACGAACTAGTCAAATCAATCCTAGAGAAACATCTTCATCAATCAAAAAAGGACACAAAGCCTAAAAACTTTAAAGCTCTACATGAGTTTAGCATAGAGGATAAAAAAGTATTGGAAGTATTGCAAAGTCAACTACAATCGTCCTACGCGGATCGTGTAAAATCCCTTGCAAAAGATCTTAGAGACACCAGAATCAAGTATAACAAGATCTCAAAGAAACTGAGTAATGCAGAGAGTAAGGAGAGCGATGGAGTTATTAAGAAGTACAGAGACGAAAAGACACTTATTGACCAAAAGCTACTCAAGATAGATGCAGATCTGATGGAACTTAATCAGAGATATGGCAGTCTTCAAAACGAACGCATATCTAATGAAAAAGTAGTTTCTGAGCTTGCCAAGAAAATTAAAATAAGGGAGCAGTATATAGAAAAAGATAAAGTCGCTGAAAGGCTAATAGAAAAGCTGACGATATTCCTGACGAATATCAAAGAGGAAAAGAAAGTTTCACTAGAGACAAAGATTCTTGCCAGTCTCAAAAAACTAATGCACAAGAAGGGGATGATCCGATCAGTAGATGTTGAGGTGTTTGACGAACTGATTGAAATAGTGCTTAAGGACAATTATGGTGAAGAGATTGATAAAAATTCTTTATCGAAAGGTGAGCAACAACTTTATGCTACGGCCCTGCTTAAAGCTCTTGTAGAAGAATCTAATATTGAGTTTCCAGTGTTCATAGATAGCCCTCTTCAGAAGTTTGACCCAGCTCATGCTACCAATATTATAAAGCAGTTCTATCCAAAGGTTTCTAAACAAGTAATACTCTTCCCATTATTAGAGAAGGAGATGACAGAAAAAGAATTTATTCTATTAGAGAAAAATGTAAAATCATGTTATCTAATTAAGAATGAAGGTGGCATACGATCATATTTTGAGCGATCTACACCTAAGGATCTATTCGAGCAAAGCAAAATAGTAAACCATGTTTAACTCGATTAGAACATCTCTAGAAAACAAAGAACGTATCACTAACCTCACGAACAAGTTAGGACTAGGAGCTGAAAATGTTATAGCAAGAATAGCATTAGGTTATTCTTTGTCCAGAGAACCAGAGCTAGAATTGTCAGAAATCAAGGACTCCAAAGGAAAAGAATACAGTAAACGTGTGCTCTTTGGTGAGCATGATGCTATTTATGTTTCAATGATCTGTCAAAAATATCAATTGCACAATCTAAACAAGGAAGTATCTAGATACTTGAAGTTGCATATAGATGATGGTATTGAAAGAATTGACGCTGAGTTACAGGATAATCCAAATATTATGGGTATCGATTTAATTTTGAACTACATTGAAGAAGGCTTGTAAGCTACGTTTTCAATTACAAATTCATATTATTATAGTTCTAAAGCACTTAATGACGGACTAGATATATGTCGAATTATTCAGATGATAGCAATTTGTCCAAAGAATGGAGTAACCTTAAGGATTGTATTTTGGGACAGTCTCACATTCTTTCTGTAAGAGCAAGAAATTGTCTCAACCAAATTGTTTCTATAGAAGACCCGCACAAAGCTTTTCGTTTCATGCATGAGGTAAAGTATAATGCGAAAATACTTAATAATTGCGGTAGAAAGACTGCTGTTGAAATTGAAGACTATTTAGTAAGAATACTTAGTCTTCTAAAATCAAGGAATGACCCAGAAAATAATGAAGGCTTTAAGCAAGTAAAAGCTGGTTTATCTCGAGGCTTAAAAGGTCAAGAACTGAAGGTGTTCAAATTTCAAATTTTAAAATTTCTAGAATCAAAAGATGTAAGGTCATATAATGCTATCGATAAATTTTTTGCGTCTTATGGAAATGAGATTCCTAAAATTCATTTAGATAAAATTTATAAGAACCCAACTAGTTTAAAGAATGTTGGCAGGAAATCAGCAATCGCTATAAAGGAAGCTTTTAAATTTGGTTTTCGTGACCTCCAATTGCCAGAAAGAGAGGAAGCCAATAGCACTCAAAATTTAAGTCTCTTTAATTCGACACTAGTGAATTTTCCTGTCTCAAAAGAACTTTTGCACTTTTTTAGAAACGAAGAAGTCTCAAATATTTTTAAGTTTATTTCATTATTGTTATCTGAATCAAGTTTTTTTAAAAACGAAAAGCAAAAGAATATTTTTCTTAATTCACATGAATTCTTGGATGTCCCAATAGTCACTCTTGATGATCTTGGGAAAAAGGTATCAGTGACTCGTGAAAGAGTAAGACAAATAAAATCTAAACTTCACCACTATATTTTCAAAAGATTATTTTTTATAAAAACTCATTTAACTGAATTTAGTAATTATAAATTTAAGAAAGGTCTGGATATAGTTGTGGTAAATTCAGACCTAAAAAGAGCAATTAATAATAATTGCGAAACAAATTATTCGATAGATTTTCTAACACTTTTATTAGCATTTCTAAATCAACATTCATATACTGAATTTGGATCTTATTTCAAATATAAAAGGTCTTATAGGAATCAGTCTTATATTAAAAATATTATTTCCAAATCTGGCGAATTGAGAAATAGGTATTTATTGTCAAAGAATCATTTTGATAAAGATGAAATTGAAAAACTCATAGTCCAAACTTCAAAAACACTTAGTAACAAAATTCATATTGACAAATCTTACTTAATAGATGATTATTTGGAATTATTAGAGATTGAACCTTCAGAGTTAAAGAATAATATTTATTCAACTATTTTGAAATCAGAGTTTGAAGTGAAGATTCAAAGATCATCATCAACATACATTCCTTTAAGTATAAACCTAGGAAAAATTTCATTTAGTAGAAACTCAAAGAGAGTAAATAGAGACTATATAATTGAGGCTCTTTCCTTTTTTGGTAAACCTACACACGTGAAAAAAATAAAGCAATACATAAAGGAAAAATATCCCTTTATAAAAGATTCTTTTCATGTTTCAGGGACAGTAATGTTACATAGGGATATTTTTATTTCTTTTGGAAGAACGAGTACTTATGGGTTGAAAAGCTGGGAAACGGAGGGGAAGGTAAAAGGTGGTACAATTAGGAAAATAGTAGAAGATTATCTATTGCAATATTCTGAACCAAAAGCTTTAAACAAGATTGAATCCGCAGTATTAAAATGGAGACCTAAATCAAATGCTTACAGTATAATTTCTAATCTAAAATTAATGAACAAGGAGAAATCTCCATTTCTTTTTTATAGAGGTCATAGATATAAGAACGCATTAATTGGTTTAAAGAATAATAAGTCAATATTGCAATCAAGTGAATATGAAGAAGTATCCTTGTCAGATTTTTTAAGAGAATTTGATCTCAATCAACAAAATTTGTAAACTCCTCTAATAAGTTGCTTTGTTTGTTGTCTCTTGCTCGATCTATATATAAAGTCAAATCTTCGAAAGGAGTCTTATTGTTAGCCGTGTAGACCTCATCTTGAAATATCTCCATTCCTTTTGCCACGTACTTTTCAAATATCAAAAATATTTCTTCATCATTTTCGCCATTCAGAATTGAGATATCTTTTGTGTGATGAAGAGCAATTAAATCCATTAAAGATCTATCATACTCGCCCTTGTTGAAAATGTCTATTTTTATTGGCTGAGATGACCAATCCCCATCTTCAAAAGACTCGTCTACTGCATCATTGCTTAAAGCGATAGATGCACAAAAAGATAGAAATTCTTTATAAGTATTAAAAAGAGCTAGGTCTTCCTTGACACTCTTGACCATATTCTCGTATTCTTTTGGATATCGAATAGCAGATTTCATATTTTAATTTATTTCAGTTTTTTCTCTCAAAGAATTAAATTCAATGTCACCGATTAATTTTAGATTTGCATTATTTTGTAGAAACTCTTCTTTACTTTTTGTCGTATAGTATTTCAGATGAACATGCTTGCCTACGAACTGATCAAGCTCATTTTTTACAGATTGTGTCCATTGACTTGGAGATACAAATAGAACAACTTGATCGGCTAAAGAAGCAATGTTCTTACTAATCATTGATTGATAGTTAGGGTCTAATTCACCAAATGGGGAATCAATTACTAAAGGAAAAATTCCTCCCTTTAGAAAAGTATTTTTACTACTAAAATATTTTTCAGCCAATGAAACAAGAGAGCCAATAAAACTAAGTGATTTGACCCTCTTTTGGCCTTCACTCTCAATTGGTACTCGACCATCTGTTCTTTTCTTAATCTCAACTTGGAATGCATGGTTTATTAAAACTTCAAAATCAGAAACCATAATTCTATTATAGGTTTCAGAGAATATGGATGTTAATTCACTTCTAACTTTGTCATTTATTTGCTCAAGCAAATTCTGATAATACACCATAGCCTCCTCAGCTACATCCTCTCTTTTCTTGTTTGTCTCCTGTCTATTATCTAATTTAATTAGCTTTTCTCGATCTGTCTTAAGGTCTTTTAATTCGTTATTCTGGAGATTATTTGAGTTTGAAATAAATCTAGTATTTTCTACAAGTTTTGACTCATTCTCCTTTTCTATTTCTTTGATTTTATCTCTTAAATCAGAAACAGATTCAAACTCTTTGTCATCAAGTTTGCTTTCAATATCTGAAATAAGTCCATTTAGGCTGTCTAATCTCTCTTGTATTCTTATCAGACCAGAAATATTTCCATCCAGATTATCGGATACGGAATTACCTCTTTCTTTCATCGACGTTAACTGATTTGTCAATTCAGCAACTCGATTTTCGAATTTTTGAGAAATTGCTTTGTCTCTTATTGATTCAAGAATATTTATAGATTTTTCATCCAGTTGACTGCCACAGATGCATTCTCCCATTGCTAACAAGTCATTAATAAGAACTTTTCGAATTTTACCTGGTATCTCGCCTCTTTTTCTTTTATCGTTTAGCAGGACAATGTTATCATCAATTATTTTTGAAATAAGAATCATATAAGCTGAAGTACTTATAATATTTTTACTTGAGAGTTCAAAATTCTTCTTTTCTGATAATAAGGAGTCTCTAGAATTTTGATGTTGATTTAGAGTTGATTGTAAGCTTTCGGTCAACTTATTATCTAATAGTTTGCTTTCAATTTCTGTCTTGTGGATTTTATTTGTAGAAATCAATTTTTCATTTTGACTAATAAGAGTCAAAATCTTAGCTAATTCAGATTCAATTGATTCAATGTTTTGATTCACTTCTTTTAGACTACCTTCTGCGTTTAGATCAATTTGTTTAGTAAAATATCTCTTTGCCTTTTTCAGATGTTTTTCAGCCCTTTCTAATAAGGTAATTCCCATAATGTTTTTAATGGCAGAACTGACATTTTCAGGCAGCGTCAAAATTTTTGCATTCTCTCCATGAAAAAAGAAGAAATCCTTTAATGCTTCAGGTAGAATATTCTGATCGATAAATGTATCTAGATTAGGTGGAGAATCGGTACCTCCATTTTCATCAATATACACAATACTTATATTATCATTTAAATGCTCAACCTCTATGTCAGATTTCTTCTTGAAATTTCCATAGCGAGCTATAGTGTACTTTCTTTTTTCGTGTGTAAATTTCAGTTCCACAGATACCTTTAGTACATCACCAATTCCAATTTGACTTACCGCATGATGATTGGGAATTTCTTTTTTTTGAACATGATAAACACCGAATAACCCCCAAAGAAATGCATTTAATAATGTTGTTTTACCAGTACCATTATTTGCATGTACTATTGTAATTGGCTTTTTTAGTGATGTAGAAAAATCAAGTTCTTCAGTTCCTTCGAAAGGACCAAAATCTAATAATTTTATACTGGTAAACTTCATGACTTAGTATTATTAATTATTAGATCGACAATTTTCTTAACCATTGTCTTTTCGACTGAATCATTAATTGATTTTAAATGAATCTGTTTTCTTTCTATTCTAAACACTTCTTCAACTACTTTCTTAATAACTTTTTCATTTTCCATGACTATATATTTAGTAAATTGTATTTCTTTTTATACGGTAATAGTAATTCATTAGCTTCGCCCTTGTTGATTGCTACGCTTGCAAATTCAACTATTCTACTAAGTTCTTTCTCCATTAATTTTCTATGAATGTTGTAGTACCTATCTTCTAAATCTATACTAGGCAATACTATAAAATCATAAATTTTAGCTGAATCCTTTCCTTCGCATTTTCTTAGAACACGACCTCTTCTTTGAATGTACTGTCTAGGGTTAGAACTAGAAGCCAAGATATATGCTGTTTCGGTTCTTTTTACATCTACTCCTTCATCAAGGCAGCGTATGGCCACAATAGCTTGGAGATCACCTTCTGAAAATCGTCTCAATATATCTTCACGTTTAGCCAAACTTTCTTCTGCTGTAATTTTGTCAAGATGCATTCCATACTCAAGTCCAAGTATTTTCTTAATCTTATCAACTTGCTTAGTTAAGATTTGAACAGATTCGGAAACTTCTTTCGGATTATTAAATTCATCTTCAAATTGAATTTCATCACCGCAATAAATCAAGTTATATTTCGAATTACGTCTTTCTTTAATTATTTCTAGAAGCCTCAATAATTTGTTATCTGCATTGGCAATTAATCTAGATCTTGTAAGAAGTAGAATTTTTAGTTTCTCTTCATTAAGATCATTTTCTGAAGAATTTCCTCTTGCAAAACACTGTGCAATTCGAATACTTAGATCAATATAGTCTTGTTGCTCACTTTCAGTGAGATTAATAATAATTGGATAATAGTAGTATGGAGTTAGAGCTTTGTCTTTTATAGCATCCTTTATGCCGTAGTTAATAACTTCATCTCCAAAGTAATTTTTAAGAAAACTAGTTCCTTCAAGATCCAAATGTCTTTCTGGTGTTGCTGATAGTCCAATTCTTAAATTAGGGTTTAATAGTTTTAACTTCTGCCTTATTGAAGGACTACCCAAATTATGCATTTCATCAGCAATTAAGCAAAAGTTAATTCCACTTAAATTTATTCTACTTGTGAATTTATCTGATAAAAAAGTTTTATTCGTTACAATTAGGCATAAATACTTAATCCGCTTTCTATTTAAACTATTTATATCGATCTCGACCCTTTTTGTCCAGTCAGCTGATTTACCATAACAACAAATAGTCTTGTAGTGAAACTTGGTGCATTCTTTCTCCCATTGTTTTATTAAGTGTAAATATGGAGCAACAATAACAATTAGAACATGTTGATTAATAAACTTCGGATTTAGAATTAATCGGGTTATGCACGCTAAAGCAGTTACTGTCTTTCCAGAACCAGTAGCCATATTGAAGATTCCTTGACAGTTATTATTCTTAAACCATGATTTAATTGCTGACTCTTGATGTCTGAAAAGTTTACCATTATTCTGTTCTAAGTATCCTGATGGTATATTAGGCAATACAGCAATCTCGTTAGTGATGAATAAATCTCTGTTATTCTCCTTGCTAAGTTTCTGTTTTAATCTATCATTTAGTTTTAATTTTCTTCTAGCTCTTCTTTCTGTATCGAGTAATTCATCCAACTCTTTATCACGTCCCTTACTCCTGATATATTCTGAAATACTATCAGCATCTAGATATTTAATTCCTGTCTTCTCTTTCTTTAGAATTGAGTAAAACTCGTCTTTGAATTCATCAATTTTATGCTTGGTTACATCTATATTTTCCCAACTTGGATTAACTTCAATATTTTCAATGTTATCAGTTAGTCCATGAAGTGTGAAATTACTGCTGCCAAAAGTCAAGATCTGGTTTTCGAAATTATCTATATATAGCCCATTTTTATAATGAACTAATTCTTCTTCTGCTCCAATAATACTTATAAATTTAAGCTTACCGTTTTCAAGTAAATATCTTAGACAGTCATAAAAATGTTCAGCAGACTCTTCAAATAAATACGCTAAGCCTAAAACATTATCTAGTTGGCTTTTGAAGATTTCAACGTTTTTGAACTCATAATTTTCTTCCAAGAGTACTTCTCTGTCTTTTTCTGACATTACATGATTGGCAATAATTTCGAGAACACCTCCATTTTTAATAAATGAGGCAAAAGAATAGGAAAGTAGTCTTATAGAGTTAGTTGTGAAGTATCCTAATAGTAATGAAATACTCTTCGAATTAGGAATAGCAGATAAATAGAAATCTAAAGGATGTAGGCTTTGAAGCCTATTGGAATAATAAGTTCTACTTAGAGGGAAGTCTATATCTTCAAAATTTTTCACCTTTGGATTAAATTATTAGTTGTCAATTTTGTTAATTCCACTTTGAGTATTTGAAATATTCATAAAGAAGGTTGTAGGCATCACATCTTTTTCTTTTTTAATAGTAGTTTCTTTTTTATATCAACCCAAGTACCTTGTTGTTTTGTAAAAAGATTAGGAAATTCTTTCGATTTTAGTCCCTTCGAAACTCTCTTTATTTGTGTATCCACGATATTAAATGTTGCCTTGTTTAACTTGTACCCTTTTTGGTTTATGAGGAAATACATTCCTGCAACAAAATGCATATTTGCTGGCCTATGATAGGAACCTTTAGTATGGCGTCGCTTTAATTCAGTCTTTATAAAAAGCCAGATATTCACCACATTTAATATACTTGCAAGGTCCAATTTTTTAGGAAATATTTTATTATAAATAGCACCTCCTGCTGTTATAGAAGAAAACATTGTTGATTTTTTATTTTTAGCATCTGCTGGCATTTCATGTATGGCTGAATAAATTATTTGGCCAAGTAGATCGATTGTTAGGTGATTGCTATTTGATAATTTTAGGTTCTTTCTTTTGTACTTTATTCCATTGTTATTTAAAAAATTCTCTATTATAATTTGGCAATCATCATTCGATCTTAAGCTCCATATTTTTATAGGTACTTGCGTATTGCTGGCTTCACAAATATTTTCAATATCTTTTCCAAGAACAGAATAAAATTTGCAAAGAACATAACCTAAAGTTAGCTTGGGGGAAGTTCTATTTAATTGGAACTTAGATGAAATGGTTGTGATAGTTTGGCATCCGTTAACTACTTGTGGATTATAAATTTTAAAATCTGTTCCAGTAGTTTTCTCAATTTTATCACTAACTATTGTAATTCCGTTATGCAATTTATTGAATTTACGAGCTCTCGTGTTGCTACTTAGCGAGTTTAAAATTTTATCAGATAGCTTTTTATTACCTTGATAATTCCGAATATTTGCTGCAAACATTAATTCAGGAGGGTCAAATTTGAAATATTTATCTACTAGTGTTTTTAGTTCAAGATTGCATATTAAGGTTACAATGTTGCTCTCTTCTTTCTCTATAATAGTATTGGTGGCATTCCCTTTTATCTTAAACTTCCAAAAACCACTATAGTGCTTTTTTTCACTTTTTATTTTTTGAGCAATAAGTTCTTTTAAAGAGTAAAAGCTTGTTTCCTTAATTGAATCATAGTCGAGAGATTTAATTAGTTCCAAATTTTCCTGATTCATGATTTTTTCTCCTCCTCTAACGACTCGAATGTGAATATCTTGATCTGATTCTATGGCAGCAATCACTTTTGGAAACAATTTCGTGCACCCTGAATTTAGAGAAGTAAAATCTTTTGTTTTATCCATTAAATACTCTCTAACACTTGATGCAAAAACTCTGATGTCACTTTGTCCGAAACCTTTACTTTTTTTGACATCATAAACAAATACCTTATTATCATCTAAGACAATTGCATCAATTTGTCCGTCATTCTCATCATCCACAATAAATTCTTTTAGAGAATTAAAGTCGAGGTTTGGATGAAAAGTTTTTAGACTAGCAATGATATATGAATATGCTTCAATAGAGCTCTTCTTCACTGAATTAGCTTTGTATATTTTCGTAGCTAAATCATTATTCTTTAATAAAATTGATTCTAAATATTTGTTTGAATCTTTAAACATCTACAATACTTAGTTTTGATGGTTTTCTAATTTGTTTAACCTTTACAAATTCTTTTAAAGATAATTTTAGAAAAATGAGTATTGGAGTACTACTATTTGCTGTAGAATTAGGAGTTATAATAAACATAGTTAATTAAGATCAGTCGGCCTAATAGAGAATGAATTCCAAGCATCTGCAGGAATCTTATTGAATACCTCATTCTAGGAAGAATTGTTTTTGTGCTATAGAGAACAAGAACTTTAATTGTTTCGTCTTTTAGTACATAGATGTATGCATAGATGCTATCGTATAAAGCAGGGCCTAGCTTTAAGCGTTTTTTCCTACCCCCCCCTGTTTGTCCAATTTGACATCTATGGGCATTGGATAGTGGATAAAATCGAAATAAAAAGTTGAAAAGAGGAATTAATGCCCGAATAGCCTAACTGGCTAGTATCCAACATGTTATAACCAATAGAATCTCCTCATAACGACAACCCTGACGACAACCAAGGTCGGCATGTGAAACACAAAAGCCTCTAAATCAATGACTTAGAGGCTTTGTGATGCGGTCTGGACGGGACTCGAACCCGCGACCCCCTGCGTGACAGGCAGGTATTCTAACCAGCTGAACTACCAGACCTTTATCCTTAGCTTTTCAGCGACGACAAAAGTACTCAGCTTTTTACTTAAAAACAACGATTGCTTTAACTGATTTCCTGATATGACCACTTAGTCGTTTTCATACATCTATCAGAAGCACCACTTCCACACCAAAACCCACCATATCAAAGTTTTGCCACCCACTTCTCATACCTCCCACATAATCAGCATATTAGAAATAACAATAACATATATCTGTCTATTATGAGTAAAATAGTCCTCTCAGTACTCGGTGAGAAAGATGTGCATTGCTAACTTTGGTATAGCTGAAAGCTGAAAGCAATGGTATTCCTAGAGTTCGAACAACCCCTGGAGAAGCTCTATGAGCAACTCGAGAAGATCAAGCAAATCGCTGAGGAAGGTGATATTGATGTCACTGAGCAGGTCAAAGAGCTGGATTCAAAAATCAAAGCCAAGACCAAAGAGATCTACTCTGACCTTACCGGTTGGCAGAAAGTACAGCTCTCAAGGCATCCAGAACGGCCCTACACTCTCCATTACATAAAAAACATATTCAAGCGCTTCGTGGAATTGCATGGAGATCGGAATTTCGGCGATGACAAAGCCATAGTGGGTGGAATAGCTAAGCTCGGCGATCAGTCCGTAGTGGTCATAGGCCACCAGAAAGGCGTAACGACCAAGATGCGTAAGTACAGGAATTTTGGGATGGCTAATCCTGAAGGTTATAGAAAAGCCCTGCGTCTGATGAAAATGGCTGAAAAATTTAACTATCCAGTTGTCTGTTTCATCGATACTCCAGGTGCATACCCAGGCATAGAAGCAGAAGAGCGCGGGCAGGCCGAGGCCATCGCCAGGAATCTGATAGAAATGGCCCAGCTCAAAGTCCCCATATTATGTTACATCATAGGAGAAGGTGCCTCAGGTGGCGCTCTGGGCATAGGCTTGGGTGATAAGGTGTTCATGCTGGAAAACACTTGGTACTCAGTCATTTCTCCAGAATCTTGCTCTTCCATACTATGGAGAAGCTGGGATTACAAGGAACAAGCAGCTGAGTCTCTGAAATTGACAGCTGATCATATGTTGGGTTTCGGGCTGATAGATGAGATTATCAAGGAACCGCTCGGGGGCGCTCATGTGGATCCCAACAAAATGGTCAAAACCCTCAGGTCCCATATGAAAAAAGAAATTGCAGCTCTCATGGATATGACCGCCAACAAAAGAATCAAAACCCGTATAGATAAGTATTCTAAAATGGGTCAATTCAAAAAAGCCTAACTCTAGCAGATGTACTCCCACTTTGAAGGAACTGGTGTAGCACTCATTACACCATTCAATGATGACTTGACCGTAGATCTCAAATCTTATGGCGATATCATAGAACATGTCATTTCTGAGAATATCGATTTTCTGGTGCCACTTGGTTCCACTGGAGAAACCGCGACGCTTAATGAAGAAGAAGCTCGTCGTGTCCTGGATTTTGCCATCGAAGTCAACGCGGGCAGAAAGCCCATTCTTGCAGGAAATTTTGGAGGGAATAATACGCAAGAATTGGTCAAAAAAATCAGCAATTACAATTTCAAAGGCATAGATGGCATCCTCTCTTCCAGTCCCTCATATGTCAAGCCCAACCAAGCAGGGATATACAGTCACTACATGGCTATGGCAGAGGTATCACAGGCACCTATCATGCTCTACAATGTGCCCGGCAGAACCAAGTCCAACATGGAATGGGACACGGTCATCAATCTAGCGAAAGCCAGTAAGAAATTCATCGGAATCAAAGAAGCATCAGGAGATCTAATCCAGGCCACAAGAATCATCAAGAACAGACCGGATGGATTCATAGTGACTTCTGGTGATGATGAAGTAGCGCTACCTATGATCGCTGCGGGAGGAGAAGGAGTCATTTCTGTGATTGCAAATGCTTACCCGGGATATTTTTCAGAAATGACCCGTTATATCAGAGCCGGCAAGCTGGAAGAAGCCAGAGCACACAATTTTGAAATCTACGACTTACACAAATGGCTCTACATAGAAGGCAATCCCGTAGGTATTAAATCCGCTATGAAAATATTGGGATTCTGTAAGAACCATGTGCGACTACCGTTACACAAAATGTCGTCTGAAAACTATGATGCGCTCAAAGCTTGCATTAATGGAATCAAGGCTTTTGAGGGTGTTGCATAAGCTTAGCAATAGAATTTCATTCAATCTTTAACGCTATACTTCTTGAGATTCTAAGTTGCTGATTCTGTTCTAGCTATAAACTCTAAGCTGCACGTCCAGGTAGGTAGAACTATTAATTAATTAGGTTTTCTGCAAAGGTACATCTTGTCTCGCTGCTGATACATTTACTCCTCCGTCGCTCAGTAATAATGCAAGCAGTTCGTACCTTTTTGAGTTCGGTTTAGAATTTTAGCTCTTAAGAAGAGAATTTTGTTTTTTCTTTCTAGTGATCACTACGCTGTTGCGAAGTTGCGAATCCATTCGATTCCTTGGCTACTCAGAACAACAAGTGCAACCAGTTCGTAATTCCTGAGGGTCCGTTTAGGACCTCACATCTTGCCTATGACAAGAACAGTTACTCAGGTTCGAAACCGAGGATGATACTGAATTTTCCGAAGCCACCCTGTGCGCCTGGATTAATTACCTGGTCAAATCCCCAGCCATAATCGAAGCCTAGCAACCCGAACATCGGCAAGAAGACTCTCGTCCCAAATCCTACAGAACGTTTCATTTCAAATGGATCATAGTCTTTGAAATTTCGCCAGACATTTCCACCCTGGACAAACGTGTGGACATAAATAGCAGAATTGGGATTAGTGGAGAGTGGATATCTGAGTTCGATTGTATATTTATCAAATATGGAGCCACCCCCTAATCCATTGGCCGGAAGATCATTTACCTCATAGCCTCTCAGTGCCAAAATGTCTTTACCTGTAATTCCTGCACTTTGGTTATTAAGCCCATCACCACCCAGCTCAAATCTCTCAAATGGTGTCAGACCCAAATCATCATTATATGTACCGAGGAATCCCATCTTTATACTGGATGCAATAACAAATTTATCGACGATATTGAAATACCATTCCGCATTGAATCTCCATTTGTGGTATTCTAGATACCTGAACTTGTCAGCCAATCCGAGTTCTTGCTCAAATGCTGCTATCTCGGCACTGGTCATAGGATTCCCAGGTCCTCTTATTAGCATCTCTCGATCTAGAGCAATCTCAAGATCTACTGGGTCTATTTCGCCTTCCTTTCTGTCCCTGAACAAAGAATAAGGTGGCGTGAACTGTAATGAAAGAGAAACTCTGGAACCTCTTCTCGGATAGATAGGCTCAGAGACCGAACTTCTGGAGAGAGTCTGTGTGATACTGAAATTCTTGAAATTACCAGTAGTCACCGCAACCCCATCAGCAAAGAACTGAGATCCGAATCCAGAAAAATTACTCAGGTTTATCCATTCTAATGTCAAAGTTGTATTAGTGGAAAAGAAATCATCTGGCCATTTTAATTGAGATCCCACTCCTGCAAAGAGTCTGGAGATGCTCAATTTTCCACTACCGAAACTCTCGTAATCCTGAGCAGAATGCACAGCACCCACAGTAAGTGAAGTCGGTTTCTTGCCCCCCAGCCATGGCTCTGTAAAGGTCAAGTTGTAAGATCTGAACTGTTTACCATTGGATTGTGCCCTGACAGAAAGTTTTTGTCCATCCCCTTGTGGAAGTGGACTCCAGGTGGATTTATCTTTGATGTTGTTAAGTGAGAAATTATTGAAAGTCATACCCAAGGTGCCTATCAATCCATTATTTCGACCACCATAACCTGCTGATAACTCCAGCTGATCAGAAGGTCTTTCTTCGAGTCCGTAATTGATGTCCACGGTTCCATTGGATTGATTAGGTACAGGCTGAATGTCCATCGTCTCAGGATTGAAATATCCGAGAGCCATCAGGGACTGTTGCGTTCTTATTATCTCAGAACGACTGAATTTATTTCCTGGCTTAGTCCGCAGTTCTCTTCTTATGACTGATTCGTGGGTTCTGTCATTACCAGCAATATTGACACTACTGATGATGGCTTGTGGACCTTCATAGAGTTGTATTTCCATGTCTATGTCATGGTCATCCACAGCTGTCTCTACTGGATCAGCACTGAAGAACAGATAACCGTCATCCAGATAGAGGGAAGATACATCTCTTCCATCCTGACTGAACGACAATCTATTGGCAAGGAGTTCTGGATCATACACATCGCCTGGTTCTATTCCCAGTACGCGGCTGAGGTCTTCCTCTGAATACTTGGAATTTCCTTTCCAAGATATGTTTCTGAAAAAATACTGCTCTCCCTCATCTATTGTTAAGAATATTTGCAGATTACCATCTATTCTTGTTGCGATGGAATCCTTGGTGATGACGGCATCACGATAGCCATTCTTGTTGTAGAATGCGATGAGACTTTTCTTATCTTCCTTATAATCGGCAGCGACAAGTTTTGATTTTTTGAAGATGGCGCCTATTTCTTTCGTTTCTTTTAATTTTCTTTTGAGTTTACGGTCGGAATACTTTCTATTGCCTAAGATGATGATGTCACTGATTTTGACTCTATCACCTTTATCTACATTGAAAACCAGTCTCACAGAGTTTTCTTTGAGCTCATCCACTACTTCTTCTATGTTGATCTTGGCATTCAGAAACCCCTTGTCATCGTAGTGTTCTTTAATCTTCTGGATGGCCAGCTCTTTGGAATCCTCTGTGACGATGGACCCCTTGGTCATGACACGGTCTACGATTTCAGTGATGGGCGTATGCAGGTTCTTCTTTTCACCTCTGATGCTGTACCGAGATAGAGTCGGTTTCTCTACAAGAATGATGGCCAGGAAAATAATGTTGTCTTCTACCTTTTCTTGTTGGATCTGAACATCTTCAAATAATCTCAATTTCCAGAGCGCCTTGATAGCCGAAGGAATGTCATCCCCAGGAATTGTGATTTCCTTACCTACTCTGAGACCGGTGATCGATTTGATTGCATTTCTATCTCTGGATTCAGCACCTGTGATAGTGATGCCTCCTATATTATAGGTCTTTTTCTCTCCATAGTCATATATGGGAAGATCTATCTGAGCCTGAGTTGTACCAGCAAAGATGAAAAGCAATATTATAATGGCAAAAGACCTCATATTGTAGTTGTAAGAATGCTTGTATTGGCAGAAGCCACAAAAATAGCTTTTTATCACCCCTTATATAGGAATGTAAATCTAATCGCCTTAGCTTTTACTCGGTATTGTTTAACGATACTTTAAGCCATCATAGTGAAAAAAACACTAAGGTCTGAGTTGTTCTGAAGTCTTTCCGAAGCGCCTTTCCCTCAGTTGGTAATCCAATATGGCCTGATGAAAGTGTTTTTTTCGGAATTCTGGCCAGAAAATATCCGTAAAATAGAACTCTGTGTACGCGATCTGCCACAACAGATAGTTGCTGACCCTATGCTCACCACTCGTCCTGATGAGTAATTCGGGATCTGGTAGATCATAAGTGGTCATATGAGCGCTGATAAGCTCAGAATTAATATCATCCAGGACAATATCCTGATTTTGGACTTGGTTAGCTATGCTCTTCACGGCTGCTGTTATTTCCCATCTGGAACTATAATTCAGAGCCAGCGTAAGCGTCATCCTGTTATTGTCCTGCGTATCAGCGATACCCTGCATGAGGGCTGCATATGTCATAGAAGGTAATTTATTGAGATCGCCTATGGCATTGAGTTTAATGCTGTTCTTGTTGAGAGTCTTGAGCTCTCCTTTGACGGTTTCCACCAATAAATGCATCAGAGCATTGACCTCCACCGCAGGTCTATTCCAGTTTTCTGTACTGAAAGCATACAGGGTGAGGTACTTGATACCTAGTTCTGCCGCCGCTTCCGTAACTTCTCTGACTGATTTAACCCCGTTCTTATGGCCGAAAATCCTCGGTTTGCCGTGTTGCTTGGCCCATCTGCCATTGCCGTCCATGATCACCGCCACGTGTTCTGGTAATCTTGTATTATCTATTTGATCAATGATGGACTCCAATTCTGCTGATTATTGTGACTAAGTGAATCTGAGAAGGGTAAATAACCCAAAAACCTTTAAATTTAAAAACAATATATATAACATCGGTTTATATGTATTCTTGTAATCATTCTATAATTGCTATGAACATTTTGAATAATATACATTTTTTAGGTCTAATGTTGCTTATGCTCTGCTTATTCGGTGCTTGTAAGACAGACAATCTCTGCTCCAGCAAACAAGACTTTGAAGAAGCGGTAAGTGATTTCATTACTGAATATCAAGAATCAGAAATACAATCCAATGGCAAAACATTGACTGCTGAGCAACAGGCTGCTTACGAGCATAGATTCCGTAGTCTGGTCAATTATTGTTACAAGAAATTCAAACCTGAAATGTCACTTGTAGAGCGACAAGACTTCTGGAAGAAATCCCTCAAGTACGTCCTTACCCGAGTAGATCTGGATACTAAAGAGGGGATAACGGATCAGCTGGAAGACCCTTTTTATATTTATTGCAAAGATGAGGTCGTCGCCTTGATAAAGGAATCAGGAATCGGTTTTTTGATGTCATTACAAGAGGTCATGAAAGATGATTTGCCGAGATTGATGGATATGTTCTCTGAAGAAATAGAGAAGATAGGTAAAGATTTCCTTGAAAACATGTTCAAGCAATAGCATCCAATTCTGGATAGATGTACGATATAGTTCTCACTTTCATAACTGCTTTTCTGATGACGTTCTTTGCGATTCCGTCCATCATCACTGCTGCTAAGAAAAAACAACTGGTGGATTTGCCTGGAGAGCGACGAGCCCATTATGTCAGTACGCCTTCCTTGGGGGGCATTGCCATATTTGCGGGGACGATATTTGCCATCATATTGTGGACACCGTTCAAGTATTTCGGTGATCTGCAATATATACTCTGTGCTTTCATAGTCATATTCCTCATAGGTGCTAAAGATGATATAGATCCCATCGCGCCTAAAAATAAATTCATAGGACAAATATTTGCTGCAGGGATTTTGATTTTCTTCAGTAAGATACGGATTACCAGTTTCTATGGTCTTTTCGGTATAGGCGACTTACCTATACTGATGAGTATACTACTCACCTTCATAATCACCATATTGATCATCAATGCATTCAATCTCATAGATGGCATCAATGGGCTGGCGGGTAGCATCGGGGTGCTGATGGCAGTGACTTTTGGAACTTGGTTTTTTGTAGTGGACAGAGTGGAGTTGGCCACGACATCTTTTGCACTGGCAGGCTCGGCTTTGGCCTTCTTATATTATAATCTGTCGCCAGCGAAGATATTCATGGGCGACACAGGCTCCTTGTTGCTGGGCCTGGTGGCGTCGATATTGGCCATAAATTTCATAGAGCAGCATCAGGTGTTACCTTTGGAACATCAATATGCTTTCGGGTCGCCACCCGCAGTTGCAGCTGGCATAATACTGATTCCCATCTATGATACGCTAAGAGTATTTTTTGTGAGAATGGTCAAGGGAAAATCCCCATTTCATCCTGATAGGAATCATATTCATCATCTCTTGCTCAATGCTGGACTGTCTCATATGCAAGCTACAGGCGTACTTGTGATAGTCAATGTCTTTTTTATATACCTAGTTTATTATTTTCAAGATATTGGAACTCTTAACCTATTGATTCTTTTATTCTTATTGGCGACGATAATGACGGGATTAGTGTATGGTTATATTTATTACAAACGCAGTAAGGTTGTCGTAGAAACAGAATGAAAATATCAGCGATCATATTATCAGCTATCGTATTCATCTTGGGCTGCTCGATAGGGCTCTCAGGTCAGGATGTCAGAGCAGAATTAGAAGAGGTACTTAGACAGAAGAAGGAACTGACCAAGGCTTTGCAAAAGCTGGAAAAGCAAGTAACGGATCTCAAGCATGACCTCATAATAGTAGAGCTCAAAGAAATAGGCTTGCCATCGGATAATTATGTGCAACACAAGGCGATGATCTTAGAATATTCTGAAGAGCATGAGCAAGCCAGATGGGTGGCACATATCATACTCACCGACATCGTAGAGGGTAAAGCAACAAGGTCCAATGATTTCCGAGCGGACCCTCTAGTCAAAACTGAGACGGCAGTACAAGAAGATTATTTTCTGACAGACACTTTACTCAGTGGTAAAGTAGAATATGATGGTTACGGCTACGACCGTGGTCATCTAGCCCCAAGTGCTGATTTCAGATGGTCAGGGGAGGCCTTGTCAGAAAGTTATTTCTATTCCAATATGTCTCCACAAGTGCCCGAGCTCAATCAGAAAGAGTGGGCAGAGTTGGAGACTTTTCTGAGAAACTATGTGGTCACTTCTGGACATCCACTTTACATCATAACAGCACCTGTACTGACTGATGACTTACCCAAGGTTACTAGATCCATAAACGGGATTTCCATTCCTGAAAAATATGTCAAGATCGCCTATGATGCCATAGACAAAAAAGGCATCGGCTTCATCATGTCCAATAATAAGAACGAATATCCCTTGATGTATTATGCTAAGAGCATAGATGATGTGGAGTCGGTACTGGGTTTTGATGTATTTACGACTTTGGACGAGTCCATAGAGAAAAATGTAGACAAGTCACACTGGTTTGCCCAAGTGTTGGCATCTGAGGTCGAGCCACTGAACCAGCCTTCCCTACCCCGTAATCATTTCAATACTGTAGTAGGGGCTCAGAAGCTTGGCAAGAAAGTAACGGTGTGCGGCTATGTGTCAGCCGTGAGCGGACCTAATAGGAAAGGCAATTATTGGTTAAGTCTCGACGGAAAATTTCCCAACCAGCAATTCAGTGTCATGATCAGAAAAGAAGATGTGGTGCACTTCCAGTTTGACATCAAAGAGACATACTCAAATGAATCCATCTGTGTGACAGGTAAAGTAGAGCAGTTTCCAGAGTTTGATAAAAAGCACATTCGCATACGGGATGATCGATCACTGAAATTCTATCAGCCAAATTAATCGAAGTTTGCTCATACAGAAGCCTGTATTTTTCAAATAATTAGTGGTCGGTATTGGCTGTATCTGAGTCAGTAACTTTATAGTTGTCCTTATCAGCTCTTACAATCAGATTTTCTTTACTGGAAGCCTCTACAGAAAAAGCGAAAGCTGCTCCGACCTCTTGGCCTAGAAGCCTCCAATCCGATATGCCATCTTGTGAAAAGTAGTTTCTCCCATTGTCATAAAGCATTACGTCACGTTGCCCTATTGCAACAGACCCTACATGTGTATCTGATCTGAAATTTACAGAACCTGAGTTAGGCAATAGAAACTCAAAATCAAGATTTCCTGCAAACTGAAAAGTCTCGCCTCTACCCCTCGATATATAAACCTCATCACATAAGTTTGAGGTGTTGGAATAGGCGCAATCTCCTACTAGATGTATATCACCATTATCTAAAATCGTCACTATTCCATTGACTCCATTGCCGTAATCCTGCCATGTAAATCCATCATCAGAGTACTCTCGACTACCATAGAATCTGCCGTCAGCATATATGAATTTATCACTAGTGTAGAGCTCGCCAGCTGGCCCGCGTTCCAATATCTCCATATCAGAATTAATCTTGATAATATTTCCAAAATGATTACCCTGAAAAACGTAATGCTCATCGCCATCGGTTGTCATCAGATTTTGTATACGTCCAAAACTATTATCACTCCTCAGGAGCATACCATTCTCATCATATAGATGGAGGCTGCTTATTTCGCCTACAATTATATTTCCATTCGCTAGGGGCCCTATGGCATTCCATCTCTCTCCACTATCCAAGTCTATGAATTTTTGAAGACCAATGGCTCCCGGTATCCACTTGTACATCCCATCATCCAATAAGAAAAGATAGTTGCCATCTCTATCCACATTGATCAATGGAATCCTATTCAGAGTCGCTGTAGTTCCTATCTCATTCCAGCTTTGACCTTGATCTTGTGACTCTAGTAGTGTCGGAGGGTATTTCATTCTTCCTATAAACCGGTTATCATCGGTATGCAGTATCTCTGCATTTTCAGAATTGTGAGCAGGCAATTGTTCCCCGGTAGTCTGAGCGACAAGGAAAATTGGAATGAAGCTGACTAATAAGAAGACAAGGAGTACTCTCATTTTGAAGTGTTTTGATTTGAAGTGAAAATAAGATATTTCATAACTGGGGATTGAATTATCAGCCCATAGCTAGTCTAAAACAATACCCTGCCCAACTATAAATGGTTGCGTTTAATTATAAAATCTTAAAGAATTACATAACAAAATACTGGTTTCAATATCATTAACAAAAAAGGCCCTTGCTTACGCAAAGGCCTCACTAGAATATATAATAGATTCTGTATAATGATCACATTCTAGTACCTGTAGTACTCTGGCTTATAAGGCCCTTCTTGCTGCACACCGATGTACTCGGCCTGCTTAGGTGTCAGCTCTTCTAGCACCACACCGATCTTTTCAAGGTGCAATCTAGCAACTTTCTCGTCTAAGTGCTTAGGAAGCATATAAACTTTATTCTCGTACTTGTCCGTATTATTCCAGATCTCCAGCTGAGCCAGTACCTGATTAGTGAAAGAGTTGGACATGACGAATGATGGGTGGCCTGTCGCACAACCTAAGTTCACTAGTCTACCCTCTGCCAATACGATTACATCTTTTCCATCCACAGTATACATATCCACTTGTGGCTTGATCTCAACTTTGGTGTTACCATAGTTATCGTTTAACCAGGCCATGTTGATCTCATTGTCGAAGTGTCCGATGTTACAAACAATCGCTTTGTCCTTCAATGCTTTGAAGTGCTCAGCGTCTACGATGTTATAGTTTCCAGTTGCTGTTACAACGATGTCCGCTTCCTTGATAGCATCAGCCATTTTCTTCACCTCAAATCCATCCATTGCCGCTTGTAGAGCACAGATAGGATCAATCTCAGTTACGATGACTCTCACACCTGCACTTGCAAGTGAAGCCACAGAACCTTTACCTACATCTCCGTATCCTGCAACAACCGCTACTTTTCCAGCCATCATAACATCAGTTGCTCTTCTGATCGCATCCACACATGATTCTTTACAACCATATTTGTTGTCAAACTTTGACTTGGTTACAGAGTCATTGATATTGATTGCTGGCATCGGTAGCGTACCGTTCTTTTCTCTTTCGTGTAGTCTGTGTACACCTGTAGTCGTCTCCTCAGAAAGACCTTTGATATTAGGGACCAGCTCTGGAAATTTATCCAAAACCATATTTGTCAAATCACCTCCATCATCAAGGATCATATTCAATGGCTTACCATTCTTGAAAGAAGCAAGAGTCTGTTCTATGCACCACTCAAATTCTTCTTCGTTCATCCCTTTCCACGCAAAAACTGGGATGCCTGCCGCTGCAATTGCCGCTGCTGCATGATCCTGCGTAGAGAAAATATTACATGAAGACCAAGTAACATCTGCACCGAGATCGATCAATGTTTCTATTAGTACAGCAGTCTGAATAGTCATATGTAAACAACCTGCAATATTAGCACCCGCAAGTGGCTTCTTACCTGCAAATTCTTTTCTAAGACTCATAAGCCCTGGCATTTCTGCCTCTGCTAATGTGATCTCCTTACGACCCCAGTCAGCAAGGGAGATGTCTTTTACTTTGTACTTGAGTTTTGTATCTGTTTCCATCATAATCAATAATTTTAAAATGGTTAATTTTTTTTCTGAGCACAAATATATGGCACGTTTTCTATTGAAAAGTTGTCATAGGACAAGAAAAATAGCCACCCTGCCCCCAGCCCCTAAACGGGTGCTCCTCCCGCATTGATCTCTAGAATAAGCGGTGGAAGCGGTTCTCCCTCCAGGGAGTCAGAGGGCAGAATGAGCTGAGTGAAGTAACTTTTA
>Ga0209187_1000155_pt1 | contig 148187 bp, 137 predicted proteins | sample BantaG_FD_187430 | JGI IMG/M metagenome (GOLD analysis project Ga0209187, IMG submission 187430) | Marine algal microbial communities from Bantry Bay, Ireland - BantryBay_4 metaG (SPAdes) (version 2) | ecosystem: Host-associated > Algae > Red algae > Unclassified | place: Bantry Bay, Ireland...
CAAGCAATAGCATCTCTTTTCTTGCTTGGGCCAATAATTACAAAAACCTGACCACAAGAAGGCAAGTTTAACAAAGTTCCAAGTTTTATATTTTTTTAAAAACTCACCTTATAAATTATTGATTTTAAGACTTTTCAATTAGGTATTTACATTCAAAATCACGTTCTAAAAATTGGATAATAGACTTAATACTTATAATTTGCTAGGGCTTAGGGAAAGCTGTGAAATATGTTTGTTAATCGATTAATTAGTTACATACCCATTTGTGCTTATGATTGAGTTATATTAAATCTAGTAATACAATATTTAATTTGATAGTGTTGGTATGGTTCTAATTAATTAATGACTATTAATTTGGATTAATTTTATTATCTAATTAATTCTGATTAATTTCGTTACCATGAATAGCATTATAGAATCTACTTTACTAACACTTCAAAAATCTAAAATAATATTATCCAAACTTTCGAATAAAGAACTAAGTGATGCATCTGTTTCACCATATTATTCGAGTATTGGTTCTCATATACGGCATATATATGATTTCTATGATTGTTCTTTGCATTTTAATAGTGAGGGTGTTGTTGATTTAACTTCAAGAAAGAGGGATCTATCTGTTGAAAATTGTTGTCAATCTGCAATGCACTATCTTAATAAAATTACTAAAAGATTATTTGAAATCGAGGATAACTTGGGTAAACCTATAGTTGTTATAGATGATTTAGGAAACGGAAAAATCGAAATTGATTACACTTATTCCGCATTATTATCTCAAGCTAATAGTCACACTATACATCATTATGCCATTATAGGGTACATACTTGATAGATTAAATATTACCACTATTGATTCTAGTTTTGGATTTAATCCGACTACTCCAAAGCAAACTAGCAATCTTAACTAGTTTTATTGCTTTTAAACATACTATCTAATATAGTATTTATACCTTTAAATGCATAAAATATTGCTGCAGCACAGCCTAATATTCCTAAGATTAATATTGGAATGTATAGTATTTTTTCTTGATTACTAAAGGCTACATAAATAAACGTTGGTCCTAAAAACATTAATACCAAGGAGATTCCCATTTTCTTTACTCCTTTAATAAAAACTTCTTTATCTGTTCTTTTAGTTTCCATTTTTTGAAGAATTATAGGCACTAATAGATGCTCTAACATTATGATGTTTCTGAAGTAATTTTTTTGCTATTTTTTCATTTATATTTAATTCTGACATAATCATATTTATACCTCTATCTACTAATTTATTATTACTAAGCTGCATGTCTATCATCTTATTTCCCTTAACCTTTCCCAGTTTTATCATTGTTGCAGTAGTTAACATATTAAGTACTAATTTTTGTGCTGTTCCAGCTTTCATTCTTGAGCTGCCAGTTACAAATTCTGGACCTACAACTACATCTATTGGAAATTGAGCAACATTTGATAATGGACTATTTTTATTGCAAGAAATAGAACCAGTAACAATGTTGTGACTGTTACATTGTGTTATAGCTTGAATAACGTAAGGCGTTGTACCGGAAGCCGCAATACCCACTACTATATCCTTTGTTGAGATATTATAATTCTGCAAATCTTTCCAACCTTGATTTGTTGAATCTTCTGCAAACTCTACTGCCTTTCTAATTGCTGTATCTCCACCTGCTATTAATCCAATAACCATTTCGTGAGGTACACCAAAAGTTGGTGGGCATTCTGAAGCATCTACAATTCCTAATCTACCGCTAGTTCCTGCTCCAATATAGAATAATCTCCCGTTTTTTTTTAGTTTAGAAACAATTTGCTTTACTAGTTTTTGAATCTGAGGCAATTCTTTTTCAACTGCAAGTGGTACTGTTTTATCTTCTTTATTTATTTTTGATAAAAGCTCCAAAGTGCTCATTTTTTCCAAGTGATTGTATTTAGATTCTTTTTCTGTGGTTTTTTCAAATGTCATAAATCAAAAATACAATAATTGTTTTGGATTGCTCTTTGGTAAGTATATTAGTAGTTAATTTGGCTTCCTTATTTCGTTTAGTGTCTAAAAGCTTAGGTTATTAGCAGATAGACATTAGTAGATAACACAACAAATAATATTATTTATATGTGTTTATAACGTTCAAAATATACTTAATATTTAAATTTGTTGGGCAGTTTACAATGTTTCTATTCTATTGTATATACTATATTTGAAGCTTGTGATACTCTAAAGTAACCAAATGGAAAATTTTCTGGATTGGTTTGGTTAACGCAATTTCCTCTAACAGTTGCTGGTTGAACTTCAAATGGACCGCCACCACCATCTGATGTTTGTTGGAGTAACAAATACATGAATTCGTAGAATTGCTTAGAAATTCCATAGTTATTAATGCTTAGCTCGTTACCAGGTTTTGTATCCTCATTAGAATAAAATGCAAAGATCTGATTTCCGTTTGTAAAGACATCATTGTAAACCTCTAAAAAAGGATTGGTTTCAAATTCTTCTTGAAATTCAAAAAAGTAATAATTTTCTTCGGCTACAGGATCTGTATAGAATGCTTTTATTTCTATTTCTTCCCCTGTAAAACCACCATCATTATTTTGCTCGATATAATCTATAGGAGTTACACTAGTCATGGTTTCTTTTCCAACATAGGTTTCGCCATTAAATATAATAGTTAACTCGTATTTTTCGTTAAGAACTGGGCTAAAATTAAAACATTCATATAGTCCATTATTATTACTATCAATAAAATTATATACCGAATTATTCTGGTCGGTAACAAAGACGTTTGCACCAATTGCTGGCGGTATTTGATCATTAAAGAAAGGTGCGGATAGAAATAATTTAATAGTTTGGTTATTGCCTGATGTATTATTAAACCAATTTAAAGAGGCATCTATTACTAATCGCGGTTTTGCGTTTGGTACTTGTAATTCAATCACGTCTTGGCACGACGAAAACACGAAGAAAATAATTAATAAATACGTTAAGTTTTTCATTTTACTAAAATTTAAAATTATAGGAAACAGACGGCACCACTCCAAAAATAGATAAGCGAGTGGCTTCATTAGCACCAGTATTCTCATTTTGTGCGAAAGAGATTGAGGCTGCATTACGTCTGTTATACACATTATAAATACCAAAAACCCATGAACCTACCCAACCTTTTAATTTTTCTGGCTTAGGTGTGTAAGTAGCGGAAAAATCTAACCGATGATAATTTGTTAAACGTGTTGAATTTCTTGCGCTATAATTAGGAATGATAATACCATTATAAATGTATTGGCCGTTTGGATACGTTGTTGGTTGGCCAGTTTGAAAAATAAAATTAGCATTAAAATCCCATTTTTTATTTAAGTTGTAGCTAGATGTTATGGACAAATCATGTGTTCGGTCGAATCCAGCATTGTACCAATTACCATTATTGATACCAGTTTCGTTAGGTGAGCGTCCTTTGGTTTTCTGTTCGGATTTGGATAAAGTATAAGCAATCCATCCGTTTAACCGACCTTCATTTTTTCTCAATAAAAACTCTAAACCATAAGCTCTAGATTTTCCATTTAATATTACACGCTCAATGGCATCATTTGCTATAAGGTCTGCACCATCTATATAATCTATTCTATTTCTAACATTCTTATAATAACTTTCGATTTCCAATGAATATTTTCCATCGATTAAATTTTTAAAATAGCCTATGGCATACTGATCTAAAATTTGTGGTTTAATAAATTTTCCGCTTGGAGTCCAAATGTCTAATGGTGTAGGAGAGCTTGTATTAGATAATAAATGTAGATATTGCGCCATATGATTGTAGCTTATTTTAAACGATGTATGTCTATTAAATTGATAAGCGACAGAAAAGCGAGGTTCTAAATTTGCAAACGATTTTATTGTTTTATTTTTACTTGCGGATTCTGTTGCAATAGGATCTGCACTCTGGTATATTTTAAAATCGTTATTAAAGGTTACAGGTTGATTGTTTTGATAGATGTTTAATTCACTTTGTCCTAAACGTTGAAAGGTACTCAATCTTAAGCCATATGCTAATGTTAGATTATTTAAAACCTTATGTTCTGCATCAATATAAATAGCATTTTCGAAAGCATACTTCTTAATTAATTCTTCTGCATTAATTCCAGAAGTTGGAGAGGAAGGTTCTATTTCTCCAGGATTAAATTGATAATAGATACTATTTAAACCATACTGAAGCTTAAACTTTGTGTTTAAATAATGCTTAAAATCGTATTTAAAATTAAAGTTTTTTATACCAGAGTTCCACTTAAACTCTACAAAATCTAAGTTTAACCCATAATAGTAATCCGAATAGATAAGCGATAGGTTAGAAAATAATTTGTCGTTAAATAGATGATTCCACCTAAAATTAACAATAGTATTACCGTAAGTGTTTTCAAAACTGTCTGATAAATTAAACACATCACGACCAAAATAGCCCGAAAGGTAAATATTATTATTCTGATTCAGTTTATAGCTTAATTTTGTATTTAAATCATAAAAATAGGCAACATTATCTATATCAAATAATGGTAAAAAAAGATGTGCATAAGAGCTTCTACCTCCTAAAAGGAAAGAACCTGTATTTTTTTTTAAAGGACCCTCTATTAATAAGCGACTAGATACAATGCCAATGCCACCATTAGCATGAAATTCTTTACTATTTCCCTCTTTTTGATAAATATCTAAAACAGAAGATACGCGACCACCATAGCGAGCAGGAATACCGCCTTTGTAAAGTTTTAAATCTTTAATAGCGTCTGGATTAAATACAGAGAATAAACCAAACAAATGTGAAGAATTAAAGACGGTAGCCTCATCTAATAAAATTAAATTTTGATCTGCAGCGCCTCCTCGCACGTTAAAACCTGACGCACCTTCACCAGCATTCGTAACACCAGGTAGCAAAGTAATGGCCTTTAAAACATCGGCCTCACCAAGCACTACTGGTATTTGCTTTATTGATGAAGCGGTAAGGGCATTAACGCTCATTTGTGGTTTTCTAATACTCAATTTTTCAATATTTTCTGTAATAACAACTTCTTCTAAACTTTGAGTGACTTGCTCTAGTTGTATATTTAATTTAGTGTTTTTATTGAGTATTAGCGTTTCTATTTTTTTATTAAAACCTATATATGTAAATACAATACTATGCTTTCCTTCTGGTACGGTAATAGAGTAGAAGCCATACTCATTAGTAACGGTACCAGTATTTAACTTTGGAAAGAACACGTTAACGCCTATTAAAGTTTCGTTTGTTTCTTTATCCTGTACAACACCGCTAAGTGTATATTTTTCTTGAGCGGAAAAATAATTATAACTTAATAAAAATAAGAATGAAAGGGTTAATTTTATTAATTTCATTTATGGGATATTGATGGATATCAAGTTTAGTAAATAGTAGAAGTGCTATTATTATTCTTATATATGAATTATTAGTACTACTTATAAATAAGGCCTTACATTTTTGGTATACAAAGCCTATTTTAAATAACTTATAACGTAAAATTTGTATTTGCTGTAATTAAATGGTGTTTAATTTAGTATTTTTTATTTTAAATTTTAAAAAAGCTCCTAGAAGGAGCTTTTAAGATTTATAACAATTGACTTAATATGCCATTTAGCGTTTTACTAGGGCGCATAGCTTGATTTATTAACTCTTCCTTAGGCTCATAATAGCCTCCAATATCTACAGGATGACCTTGTATGTCGTTAAGCTCTTGAACAATTTTAGTTTCATTATCTGCCAATTTTTGGGCTATGGACTTAAACTCTTGGGCTAATTTATTATTTTCAGTTTGGGTTGCAAGCTCTTGTGCCCAGTACATGGCTAGATAAAAATGAGACCCTCTATTATCTAGTTCGCCCGCTTTACGACTAGGGCCTTTTTTATTTTCTAAAAGCGTTTCCGTTGCATTATCTAAAGCTTCACCTAGAAGTTTAGCGTTAGGATTATTATGAACTTCACCGTAATGCTCTAAAGACACTGCTAGCGCTAAAAATTCGCCCAAGGAGTCCCATCGTAAATGGTTTTCACTAGTAAATTGTTGTATATGTTTTGGCGCCGAACCTCCAGCACCAGTTTCAAATAAACCACCACCATTCATTAGTGGTACAATAGATAGCATCTTTGCACTTGTACCTACTTCAAGAATTGGAAACAAATCGGTTAAATAATCACGCAGTACATTACCAGAAACAGAAATAGTATCTAAACCATCTTTACTACGTTTACAAGTAAAAATTGTAGCCTCGATGGGCGATAAGATTCTTAAATCTAATCCATTGGTGTCATGATCATTTAAATATGTGTTTACTTTTTTAATTAGTTGAGCATCATGCGCTCTATTTTTATCTAGCCAAAATACTGCTGGCGTTTGAGAAGCTCTAGCCCTGGTTACAGCAAGTTTTACCCAATCTTGAATTGGTGCATCTTTAACTTGACACATGCGCCAGATATCTCCAGTTTCTACAGTATGTGATAATAAAGTATTTTCTTCTGTATCTATTACTTCTACTTTTCCGTTGGATGCTATTTCAAATGTTTTATCATGGGAGCCATATTCTTCAGCTTTTTGAGCCATTAATCCAACATTAGGCACGGTTCCCATAGTTGTTGGGTCAAAAGCGCCGTGCTTTTTACAAAACTCTATGGTTGCGGTATAAATTCCTGCATAACTACTATCAGGAATTACTGCTTTTGTATCTTGAGATTTTCCATCTGCATTATACATTTGTCCTGAGTTGCGAATCATTGCAGGCATAGACGCGTCTATAATTACATGACTTGGCACGTGTAAATTAGTAATCCCCTTATCGCTATTAACCATAGCTAAATCTGCGCTATGTTCTAAAGCATAACGAATATCTTCTCTTATTTCATCGTGTATGTCTTCAGGCAATTCGTGTAAGTTGCTTAATAAGTTTCCAAAACCATTGTTTACATCTACACCAATTTTATCGAAAATTTTTCCATGTTTTTCGAATAGATCTTTAAAGAATACCCGTACAGCATGACCAAAAATTATAGGATCGCTCACTTTCATCATAGTAGCCTTCATGTGTAATGAAAATAATACACCTTTATCTAGAGCATCTTCTGCTTGCTCTTCTAAAAAGGCAATTAGGGCTTTTTTACTCATTACAGAGGCGTCTACGATTTCTCCAGGTAAAAGTTCTAAATCATTCTTTAAAACTGTTGTTTTACCATTAGTATCAGTATGCTGAATTTTTACGGTTGTTGCTTTTGATAGTGTTAGAGATTTTTCATTATGTGCAAAATCGCCAGCAGACATTGTAGCCACGTGAGTTTTGGAATCTTTAGACCAGGCACCCATTGTATGAGGATTCTTTTTTGCGTAATTTTTTACTGCTTTTGGAGCTCGTCTATCGCTATTTCCTTCACGTAATACTGGATTTACGGCACTACCCTTTATTTTATCGTAGCGTGATTTTATTTCTATTTGAGCTTCGTTTGAAGGCTCATCTGGGTAATTAGGAATTTTATAACCTTGCTCTTGAAGCTCTGTAATAGCATCCTTTAATTGTGGTACAGAAGCACTAATGTTAGGTAACTTTACAATATTTGCCTCTGGCTTTTTTGCTAATTCGCCTAAGAACTCCAAATCATTACTTACTTTTTGATCATCATTTAAAAAATCTGGAAACACAGCTAATATTCTGGCTGCTAGAGAAATATCTTTAGTTTCAATAGTAATTCCTGAAGATTTTACAAAGGATTTAACAATTGGCAAAAAAGAACGAGTAGCCAATGCAGGTGCTTCATCTGTTTTTGTATAAATGATTTTTGGAGTTGTAGACATATATTATGTATTTAAATTCGTAACAATTAGGTCTGCGAATATACAAAATTTCATATGGTTTTTAAAGATTGAAGCTATTGAGTTCTTTAGATTTTTAAAACTGAAAATATTGCTCTACAATTTGATTAACAGATGGTTTTATAGCAAAATATTATTCAAATATTGCAGTGAGCATTTTTGATATTTAAAATTTTACTTTTTTAAAATTTAAAGTTATTATTAGATTATTCCTAGGAAAAATAGTGGAATGAAAAAGGTTAATACCTATTCGAATTTTTCGTCATACATACTTTCTTTAAACCTATTACTAGCATTTTTCTAACAAAATTATTAGTCATTGAAGCGAAGACAAAATACAAAAGCCATAATAAATAGATTTAACTATTGTATTATGGCTTTTTTTGAAATAACATCAACTGATTTGTTTAGTTCTCACTAACTCAACATAAAACCGAAGTTTTACATTTTTTAAATTCAAAATCTGTTATGTCAATAATGCATTTAAGTAACTTTCAAAATGTATTGACTTGTTACGTTCGTGCATTAGTTAATTGTTTTTCTTGAAACTTTATAGCGTGAACATCGCTTGCACGGTGTATTTACATAAAGTCTTGATTCTTATTTTCGTATTCACTTTCGATCTCTACTACTCATTTAGAATCTTTCTGTTTTTCAAATTAAAATCTGCCTAAACATACTTTAATTATTAAACGTCATGATTTTTTAATAATCATATCTACATATGGTATTTTCAAAATCTCAAAAAACAATTGATACTTAAAAATTTAACTTTTTAAGTAATAATTATAAAACTAATTTGTTATTTGCATAACAAGGCTTTATAATTAATTAAAATAAATTCTTCGACTAAACTAAGAAACCAACACAAGGTTGTTTTTAATTGTTAAACTAAATTACGCAAAATTATTAACAACACAAAATTTTTTAAAAGACTATTTGTTAACTAGTTATAAACGCATGTTATTAACAATTGTTAATAACCAAAACAACCTAACACTATTGTGTTAGGTTGTTTTATACTATTTGCAAGGAGCAGATTAACTTCTTCTAGCTTCTTTAATTCTAGCTTTCTTACCTGTAAGACCTCTAAAGTAAAAGATTCTAGCTCTACGAACCTGACCTCTTTTATTGACTTCAATTTTCTGTAGTGCAGGTAAATTAATTGGAAAAATACGCTCTACACCAATTGTCCCAGACATTTTTCTAATTGTAAAGGTTTCTGTTATACCAGTACCTCTTCTCTGTAAAACAACACCTCTAAAAAACTGTGTTCTACTTTTTTCACCTTCACGAATTTCGTAATAAACAGTAATAGTATCACCAGCAGAAAATTCCGCAAAGTCTTTTTTTGGTACAAACTCGTCTTGTACAAATTTAATTAAAGATTCCATCTTTATCTATTTTTTTCATTAATCCAGAACAACATTCACGTATATCGCCAGAGGTTAACCCGAAATTGGGTGCAAATATAGTTATTAAAACTCAATTACCAAATAAGACAATTGTTATTTTACTGGGTTTATGTATTCCATCGAGTTACAAATAGTAGGGCCCGAAGCTTCCTTAATGTTCATACCTTGCTGCACCTGTTAACCAAACTATTTTAGTGTTATAGGAATCCAAACTTTTTCCTCAGAATCTGGGCTATGGCGTGTTGTTTTTTCTGATAATACGTTAAAGTGAGGCCTATTATCTAAAGCATATACAGATTGTGGTAAGTAGTATGTAAAAATATAATGTATAAATTTTCCAAAGTCTTTAGCTAATCCTTTATATGTAAAAGCGGCGTATAAACTGGATTCTAAATCAAATGTTCGCATACCCTTGGGAACATTATCATAGCTTGTTACTTCAACGGCTGCCCATTTTGTAAACGTGTTTGATGGATTAAAGTTCTTAAGGTCATTGTTTTTATATAGCAAAACTTCAAATACATTATTATTAATAGCATTTAGAATGTGCTTTCGTTGTGGCATAAATCTTGAAAACAAAGCGACCGTTTTATCTTGCTCCAAAGACATTTGTATAGAGTGGCCAACCAGTTTTTTATTTTCAATGGTTATTATTTTAGGATGTTTAGTCATTAGCATGATCCTTCCGATTATAGAGAGCAAAGAGCATTAAACCCGTTCCAAACAAACCATAATTGAGAATATTTATATATGTTAGTAGCGTTTGACTATTGATTGAGGCGTTATCAAAAATCTTTAAACCATGACTTAAAAAAATTTGCGCAAGAGAAAGTATTACTGTTAAAGTAGCACTAACAACCATTAAGATAGCACCATTGGATTTGCTTTTAAATGCTATTTTGATGCAAGCCACAACTATTATTAAATGAATAGTAAAATATATGGCTTGAATAATTGTAAAGTTTGTTTGGTAGTCATCTATTATTTCCATAGTCTACAAGTTAATCTTTTAACAAATCTGGTCGGCGTTCCTGTGTTCTTTTATAAGCTTGGTCTTCGCGCCATTTTTCTATATTTCCCGCATGACCACTAAAGAGCACTTCTGGCACTTTATAACCTTTATAATCTCTTGGTTTTGTATAAATTGGTGGCGCTAATAAATTGTCTTGAAAGCTGTCTGTAAGCGCAGAGGTTTCATTACCTAAAACACCTGGAATTAATCTAATTACAGCATCGCATAATACCGCAGCTCCTAACTCGCCTCCAGATAACACGTAATCTCCAATAGAAATTTCTTTAGTTACAAACATATCTCTAACCCGCTGGTCTACGCCTTTGTAGTGCCCACAAAGAATAATAATATTTTCTTTTAAAGATAAATTATTTGCAATACCCTGAGTTAAGGTACTGCCATCAGGCGTCATATAGATGATGTCGTCGTAACAACGTTCTGCTTTTAAAGCAGAAATACATTTGTCTATGGGTTCGCAACTCATTACCATACCCGCACCGCCACCAAATTGTGTGTCGTCTATGGACTTGTAATTATCTGTTGTATACGCTCTTAGGTTATGGAAATGTACAGAAACTAATTTAGCCTCTATTGCGCGTTTTAAAATCGAGGCATTAAAAGGACTTTTAAGTAATTCTGGTAATACGGTTATAATGTCTATTCTCATGTTGCTAAATATAGAATGACAAAGATAAAAGAATTGTTTTTAAAGAGGGTTTTATTCATATTTGAAAATTTAAGTTAATTTTATTGCTAAATTTTTAAAATTTTATGCTTTTTTTATCTAAATATTCAATATGTTTGAAAATTACAATTTTAATATATGAAAACTTTACTATTAAAAATTAGTGTTCTAGCTTTTGGTTTATCAATTTATGCAGCGTCAGAATTACTTAGTTTTAAAGAAACTACCCAGGATTTTCAGGGTATCGCTTATTACCAGTCGAAAACTAGAATGGATTTAGGAAAATGGGGTGCACGATTAAGCGAAGAACAGAAGAAACAAGTTGCCGCTAGAATGCAGAATAGGTTGGAAAAAACCTATATATTGACATTTAATAGAGAGGAGTCTACATTTAAAGAAGAAGAAAAAATAGATGCACTTTCTGGTGCCACAGATTCTTGGGGAAAAAACTTTACACCTGGCAATCAATATAAAAATATTAAAACGAATGCTCAAATTCAAAATCAAGAATTTTACGGCAAGAAGTTTCTAATTAAAGACAGTTTACAACCAATTTCTTGGAAGATAGGCAGTGAAACTAAGCAAATAGGAAAGTATAACTGCTTTAAGGCTACCGCCTTAATACCATCAAACGAGTTGACGTGGTATAAATTTTCTTGGAACAAATTAAGAACTAAGGAAAAAGATGCTACTAATGCCGATGTCTCTGATAATAGAATAGTAGAAATGACACAAGTAGAGGCTTGGTTTACACCACAAATTCCTGTTGGTCATGGTCCTCTAGATTACTGGGGTCTTGCAGGTTTAATTTTAGAGGTTAGTGCAGGCGATACCACACTATTATGCTCTAAACTGATATTAAATTCTGAAGAAAAAATAGCTATTGAAGCGCCTAAAAAAGGAGTTGAAACTTCTAAAGCGGCCTATCAAGCTACCATTATCAAAAAGATGAAGGAGTTTAGAGAAAATAGAAGAGGGCGTAATCGTTGATTGTTTGTTCTATATGATTTTATTCTTTAAAATAGGGTATAACAATTAATCTTTTTCCCAGCCCATCCATTCCACACGTATACATGTTTTTCAGTGCTATATTTAAGTTAGTAATACAATTATTTATGTAAATTTTCTCTGGCTTATTTTTACAAACTTTAGTACTTGTGTTATAAATAACTAGCCTTAACTTAATGTTATGGAAAATAGGAAAGGAGTTTTAAACGAGAGTTATGTGTATACCATTTAAGTTTTTAATGGTATTGGCAAACAAAAAAAATCTGCAAACGAAATTGCAGATTTTATATATTTCTTATTTTAAGATTTAATTTAAATAGAATTTTTATTTTTAATTATTTCATCCTGTAGCTGACGTCTTACTTTTTGTTCACGCTCTAAAGCAATGCGCCTATGTTCTTCAAACTCTTCTTCGGTTTCTGCTAAGGATTTTCTGGCTTCTTTGGTTATGGTATTACTATTCTTAAATTTATACATAAAGAATACTGTTAATGCCAATAAGCCAGCAATGATGGACCACATTAGTGTATTATAGCCGCCTTTACTCATTTGCATGCCAAACAAAGAGATGCTGTCTTTTTCTGTATTGGTTTGGTTTAAAGTGCCTTGGGTGGTCGATAGGCTTGTTTTTAATTTAGAGATTTCATCGCTTTGAGTTTTAACAATACCTTTTGTATCGCTAAGTGTTTTTTGAACAGCTTTAAGTGAATCTAGAGTATTTCGTTTCAATTTGTCTATCCACTGCACTCTAACGACTTCATAACGTTGGCCACGTTGATCTGTCCAACCATTAGATTTTTTAGTTAAGTAGTTAAATTGACTTTCAATGGATCCACGATCTAAAGAAAGTGTTTCGTTAGTATTTTCAAGATTGGTTTGCGCTTGAACTTGTATAGCGAAGAGGGCTAAAACAATTAATAAGGTCGCTTTAATAATATTCATGTTTATGATGTTGGTTATTTTCCAACGCAAAAGTAAATAATATTGTTCAGTTTAATTGTATAAACTTTAAAAGCCTCACAAAATTGTGAAGCTTTTGATAGTATAAAAAATGCTCCTTAAATATTAATGGTACTTAATTCTGTTGTGTTTTGAATGTTGGCGGCATCTAAATTATATTGGTATACACCAGTTTCTCCAACAAGAATTAATAAATTGTTTTTAATAATGACATCAAAAGCGTCGCGGTTAATGTTGTGCACTAATTGTGCATTTTCAGGATTTGAAATGTCAAAAATTTTAACTTCATCGTCGCAAACAATAAGATAATTGCGATACAAACCTAAGCCAATAGGTTTTGTTAAATTCCTTGTTGAAATGAGAACAGGATTTTCTATATCCTCAACATTATAAATCTGTAGTTGGTTTAAATTGTTCCCACAACCAGTATTAGAATGTAATGTTACAAAAGCATGTGTAAAATTAGCTATTACAGGATCGCAGGCGGTAAAATGCTGTGCTTCAGATAAATATGTTGGTGTTTCAGGATGTTCTACACTATAAATATACATACCATTTTGAGAGCCTATAAAAAGATACTCTTTATAGTTAAATAGCGTTTCTATATTAAAACCAATTTGTATTTCGTTTACTTGAACAGGCTGCTCATGATCTACAATGCTAAACACATTTAAATCCTGATTGTCTACTGTATAAAGATAATCCCTAAAAACAGTAAATCTTGCTAAAGAGCCGCCTTGACCTGTAGAACTCTCAACATTACCAAAACTATTATCAGTTGAATCGGATTGGCAACCCAAAAACAATAGTAAAACTAAAATTATGCTATATTTTTTCATCGCTTTATTCTATTAAAGTCCAATTAACAATTACTTCATCTGCAGGTGTGTTATTATAACAACAATTATTTGGTGCAGTTAACTCTGGAAATGTATTAATTATACGTTTTGTGATTTCTACTGTATTGTTTGTATAATTTGGTTTTACCGCAATTAAGTCTGTGGCATTGTTAATGTAAAGCACATTATTTTTTATACTTAAATCCGAAGAACCTAGTACTTTTAGAAAAGCCATATTTACAGGAGCTGAAGGATTAGAATTATCAAAAACATGAAATCCTTTATTGGGCTGATTGATAAATAAAAAATCATCTTTAACATAAATTTTACCAGTTTCTATAATAAGTTTTGCAGGTAAAAGCTCTGTAGAGTTTTCAAAATCTGTTCTTAGCATCGTTACTGCCTGATATTGTTGTTGCTCGAACGGAGGATTAATGTCATCTTCCCGATTATCCCAAATACAGGAGTTTAAACTTATAATCATTAAGAGGAATAAGATTATATTGGTTGTTTTTTTCATATTGACGGTTTTTTAAAAGATGCTAAAATGACTTAAAGGTTGCGTGCGATATTGTAATGTTTAACAATAAAAATCTCACTGGCGCTGTGCGATTTTGTTTATTTAAGAAATTTAACTTTTTTTAACTAATAACCTTACTAATCTCAAAAACAAAATTTTCCATTTCCTTAATAGTAAGTAAAACGTCTTACTTTAGCAATATGCTTTGCTAAACGAATAACTTGATGGCTGTAACCATATTCATTATCGTACCAGATATAAAGTATAGCATTTTTACCATCTTTTCTAACAATGGTTGCTTTGCTGTCGTAAATAGAAGGAGCAGAGCTACCAACAATATCGCTAGACACGAGCTCATCGCTCATTTCGTACTTTATCTGCTCTACTAAATCGCCTTCTAAGGCATATTTTTTTAAGGTAGCATTCATACTAGAGACGCTGGCTTTAGTTTCCAATTCCAAATTTAAAATAGCCAAAGATCCGTTAGGCACAGGAACTCTAATAGCGTTTGATGTTAGTTTACCTTCAAAACTTGGTAAGGCTTTAGATACTGCAGCTCCTGCACCAGTTTCAGTAATGACCATGTTTAATGCAGCAGCACGTCCACGTCTGTATTTTTTATGAAAATTATCAACCAAATTTTGATCATTAGTGTAGGCATGAATAGTTTCTAAATGTCCACTTTTTACACCAAAAGTATCTTCAATTGCTTTTAAAATAGGAGTAATAGCATTTGTAGTGCAAGAGGCAGCAGAAAATATATCTGTAGTATCAGGATTATGTTGTAAATGATTAACACCATGAACTATATTAGGAATTCCTTTTCCTGGAGCAGTTAATAAAACTTTATCCGCACCTTTAGAGTTTTTTAAGCGTAACAATGCTTCTTTATCTCTAAAAGCTCCCGTATTATCGATAATTAAAGCATTTTTAATATCGTATTTAGTATAATCAATATCTTCTGGTTGCTTAGCAGTAATCATTCGAACAGTTGTACCATTAATAATTAAAGCTTCATTTTCCAAATCTACAGAAACCGTTCCTGAAAAATCGCCATGAACAGAATCATTGCGTAATAAGGCCGCTCTTTTTTCTAAAACTACAGCATCATTTTCTCCACGAGTTACAATAGCACGTAAGCGTAATTGACTACCTTTTCCGGTTCTTGTCATTAATTCTCTAGCTACTAAACGTCCAATACGACCAAAACCATATAAAACCACATCTTTTGGTTTAATTTCATTTTTTGTACTTGCACCTTTTAATTTACTGGCAACAAAAGCAATAGCGTTGGTGTGTTTTTGCTCTTCTAGGTGATATTCGAACGTTAATTTACCGATATCTAATTTTGCAGGCGGAATATCTAATGTTTTAATGGCTTGTGCAATTTCTACAGAATCAAAAATTGAAATAGGTTTTTGTACAAATTCTCCCGCATATTCATGAAGATTTAATATTTGGCTAACATTTCTATCTATTAATTGGTTTCTAAAAAGTACCAACTCTATTGATTTGTCGTACCAAAGGTCACTTACCGTTTTAATAAATTCTACAGTAGCACGACGTCTGTCGGCTTGAAATGCTAATTCGTTTTCGTAGCTTTCTTTAACAGGCATTTGCTTTAATTTTTAGAGGTCTACTTTTACTAGCAAACCGGATTAAAAGTTACTTTTAATTTTAATTTTTGGCAAAAGTATAGAATTCAAACGTTTTCGTAAAGGATTTCTACAAAAATAAAAGCACTTTAGAATAAACTAAAGTGCTGTTTTTTCTTTATACTATTTGTATTATTTAAGACCGTATCTTCTGGTTTGTCCTTTAGAATTTACTAATTCAATACTAAGTGGAAGATATTTGTCTCTATTTTTTATTATGGCTTGAACGTCGTCTACCGAGTTTACTTTAATATTATTTATGCTCGTAATAATATCACCTTCTTCCACACCTTCACTTGCAAAATAATTGTAATAAATACCTTTTAATTTTACAATTTTTACTCCATTCTTAACATTGTATTTTTTTAAATCTTTAGGTTTTGCGTCTTTAATAACACCAATTGCAGATATGGTAAGCGTATTGTTTTTTAGTAATGTAACTTGAGCTTGTTGTTGTACACCATTTCGTAAATAATATACATTTATTTTGTCGTTAGGTCTTTTAGTATCCAAATAACCTTTTAGGTCAGAAAGCTTTTTAATTTCTATATTATCAATTTTTTTAATAATATCACCACTTCTTAAACCTGCAACTTCCGCTCCGGTATCTTCTTCTACATCATCAATATAAAAGCCTTCAGTTTCTCCAACACCCAGCTTTTCTGCTGCATTACTGTTTAAGGAACCTCCTCTAACCCCTAAAATACCATTCTGCACGTTACCAAATTCCATAATATCTTGCACTACTTTCTTTGCAATATTACTAGGTATTGCAAAAGAATACCCAATGTAAGAACCGGTTTGCGATGTAATTGCCGTATTTATACCTATTAAATCGCCATTGGTATTAACTAAAGCACCACCAGAGTTACCTGGATTTACGGCTGCATCAGTTTGAATAAACGATTGGCTACTATTTCCGGATAAATCTCTAGATTTAGCGCTAATAATACCAGCAGTAACGGTAGAAGTTAAATTAAATGGGTTTCCAACTGCTAAAACCCATTCGCCGATTTTTGCAGTATCACTATCTCCAAAAGTGGCGTATGGTAATATTTCATCCGTTTCAATTTTTAATAATGCAATATCTGTTTTTGGATCTGTACCAACAATTAGAGCCTCTAATGTTCTATTATCATTAAGTGTAACACTTAATTTTTCAGATGCATCAATAACATGGTTATTTGTTATTATATATCCATCTGGAGAAATAATAACTCCACTTCCTGTACCTAACTGTCTGCGTTGTGTGTCCTTACCTAAAAGTAAATCTCGCATGGTAAGTTGTTGGCTGGTTATGGTAACACTTTTTACATGCACTACTGCGTCTAATGTTTTTTCGGCAGCTGTTGTAAAATCGATCCCCTCAAGAGTAGCCAAATTAGTGTTACTTGTTTTATAATTTACAGGCTGAAAAATAGGTTGTTCTATAAGTTCTGTTTTTGCAATGTTTTGATCTTCTTCAAGAAAGGTCTTGTAAGTTCCTAGAGTAATTGCGCCTCCTAAAACCGAAACTAAAACCAGCGATGCTAACTTTTTCATAAATGTTTTATTTTTGTCTCCTTTTTTAATACAGTATAAACTCTAGTATAAAAGGAAATCTTGTATTTACAATTCTTAATTATAACTATAAATTTAATTTTTTTATTGTTTAATAAAATCAACTTTAACGAGACATTAACAACCTAAATATATTTTCAATACATTATATTTGCCGAAAGATATTAGGCTAAATGACACAAACCTTTTACAAATTTCAAGGCACTGGAAACGACTTCATTTTTATTGATAACCGTCAGGAGTTATTTAACAAAAACAATACCAAATTAATTGCACATTTATGTAATAGACGCTTTGGTATAGGGGCAGATGGTTTAATATTATTGGAAAATGATGACACCTCAGATTTTAAAATGGTTTATTTTAACGCCAATGGTAAGCAAAGTACCATGTGCGGAAATGGTGGGCGATGTATTGTTGCTTTCGCGGCAATGCTTAAACTTATTAAGGACAAAACAATTTTTAAGGCTATTGATGGTTTGCATGAAGCAACAATTAAAAACGGGTTTGTGAAATTAAAAATGCAAGATGTAACTAAAGTTGAAGCCTACGATAAGCATACATTTTTAAATACAGGATCGCCACATCATGTTACTTTAGTTAAAGATTTAAAACATTTTGATGTTACAACTCATGGTTCAAAAATACGTTATGGTGCTCCTTATACTAGAGAAGGCACAAATGTTAATTTTGTGGAACAGATAAGTACAAACACTTTTGCGGTAAGAACTTACGAAAGAGGTGTTGAAGACGAAACTTTGTCTTGCGGTACTGGTGTTACTGCAGTGGCTATAGCCATGCATGCAAGAGGAAAAACTAAAGAGAGCGAGGTGGTCTTAAATGTAGAAGGCGGAACGCTTAGCGTCTCTTTTCAAAAAGCAGATAATTTATATCGTAACATTTGGCTTCAAGGTCCAGCAACATTAGTTTTTAAAGGCGAAATAGTATGCTAACACTTAAAGGTAAACATATTTATTTACGTGCTTTAGAACCTGAAGATTTAGAGTTTATTCATACCATAGAAAACGACGAGACTCTATGGGAGCTCAGTAGCACTATAACACCTTATTCTAAATTTTTAATAAAAGAGTATTTAGCACATGCACATAAGGACATATACGAAGTTAAGCAACTACGATTATTAATTTCAAATTATAGCGATACTGCCGTAGGGCTTGTTGATATTTTTGATTTTGATGTAAAAAACCGACGTGCAGGCATTGGAATTTTAATACATAAGTCCGAAAATAGGGTTAAGGGTTATGGTAAAGAAGCCCTGGCATTAATGACTAACTATTGCTTTACACATTTGGATTTACATCAGTTATATTGTAATATTTCTGAAAGTAATTTAGCAAGTATTAAGCTTTTTGAAACACAAGGCTTTAAAAATATAGGATTAAAAAAAGATTGGAATTTAAATAACGGACTTTATACTAACGAATATTTATATCAACTCATAAATAATGTACATTAAAAAAATTTTAATTGCCATTGTTATTATAGGCTTAGTGATTGCAGCTTACTTTGCTTACTTTATATTTGGTGCAATGTTATCACCAAACACGGCATTTAACAATGATGAAGCCTTTATATTTATACCAACCGACGCAACATATGGTGAAGTTAGACAGCAACTTGAGCCTTTATTAAAGGATATTGATGGGTTTGATGCTTTAGCTCAACAGAAAAAGTACACAACAAACATTAAGCCTGGCCGATTTATTATTACTAAAAACATGAGTAATAATGACATTATTAATTCTATTAGAAGCAAAAATGTACCATTAAAAATAGCCTTTAATAATCAAGAACGTATAGAGGATTTAGCTGGTCGTGTTGCGTTTCAAATTGAACCAGATAGTCTATCGCTATTAAGATCAATGACTGATTCTAAATTCTTAAAAGATAATGGATTTTCAAAAGAAACTGCTTTAGCCATGTATGTCCCTAATAGTTATGAGTTGTATTGGAATACATCGGCAGATGGATTTAGGGATAAAATGTTAATAGAATACCATAGATTTTGGACTAAAAGCAGACTTGAAAAAGCAAGCAAGCTTAACTTAACGCCTAACGAGGTTATAGCTTTAGCTGCTATTGTTCATAAAGAGACGGCTAAAGTGGACGAGCGACCGAGGGTAGCAGGTGTTTACCTAAACCGTATTAGAAAAGGAATGCCACTTCAAGCAGATCCTTCAGTTATTTACGCTGTTAAAAAAGAATCAGGAAATTTTAACAGAATTATAAAACGTGTGCTTTACAAAGATTTAGAAATAGATTCAAAATACAATACTTATAAATATAGAGGTATTCCGCCAGGACCTATATTTATGCCAGACGTCTCTGCAATAGATGCTGTTTTAAGTGCCGAAAGACATCAATATTATTATTTCGTGGCCAGTGTAAAGCACTTTGGGTATCATAAATTTGCCAAAACGTTGTCTCAGCATAATGCAAATAAACAAGAATATGTGCGTTGGCTTAACAAACAAGGTGTTAACCGTTAAAACGGCTAATACATTAATTCTTTATCTCTACAGTTTAATAGACCCTATAAGCACTTCAAAGTATACCAATTAAATACACAAGCACTTACATTAAAGTTTCTTATTGATTTAAACGTTAAATTGCTTCATTTTTAATAGAATTTCTGGTGCTTTTAGAATTTTTTAGGCCTTTTCGTGTGTTAATAATACCCTTTATCACATAAAATTTAGTTGTAAAATGAGTTATAAAGCCATATAATCACTGGGTTTAGTAGTGGTTAAATTATTGATTTTCAGTATTCAGAAATATGTTGTACATTTGCACTCGAAATTTTAAACATATTTTTTAATTAATTATTGTTTAAAAAAACATAAAATTATGAATAAAAAGAATATTGCAAAGTCCGTTTTTTTAGCGCTTACAATATGTATTTTAATTGTAGTGTCGCTAACCTCAAGTTCTAGTACTAAAAATTATACTCTTTTAGAGGATAATAGTACTAAAAACGTAGATCAAATTTTAAACTCAAAAAGTTTAGGACAAAGAATTAGCGTTTCTCCTAAAAAGCTTGCAAATAATTTTTCTCCTAAATTAGGCAAGTCTTTTACTGGCTTTAAAGAGCAATTAGGCTTTAAAGAATCTCAGAACGACTATTTTAGAGTTAACACGTTAGGTTATTTAGGAAAATACCAATTTGGTAAAAGTACTTTGGAGCTAATAGGTATAGATGACGCTAAACACTTTTTGGAAACTCCAGAGTTGCAAGAAAAAGCATTTATAGCTAATGCGCAGCGTAACAAATGGGTATTACGAAAGGATATTAAACGTTTTGTTGGTAAACGCATTAATGGTATTTTAATAACAGAGTCTGGTATATTAGCGGCAGCACATCTTGCTGGTCCTGGTGGCGTAAAAAAGTATTTAAGAAGTTTTGGTTCTAACGGTTTTCAAGATGCCTATGGGACGTCTATTAAATATTATATGAAACGTTTTCAAGGGTATGATACTTCAAAAATAAAGCCTAATAGAAAAGCGAAGGTATCTATAGACGCTTAAATGCTTTAGCTTTTATGAATTATAAATAACGTTGGTCTTTTATGAAGGTCGACGTTATTTTTTTTCCAATTGGTTGCAGATTTTGTTTTTATATATTCTGAAGGTAATGTAATATCGCAAGCCACACATACAGCTGTGCTACCATTAAGGGTATGACATAAATCCTCCAAAAGTTTGTTATTTCTATACGGTGTTTCGATAAATAATTGAGATTGGTTGCGCTCGAAGGATAAGCGTTCCAATCGTTTAATTTCCTGTTTACGTTCACTTTTATCTATTGGTAAATAGCCATTAAAAGCAAAGTTCTGACCATTCATTCCACTACTCATCATGGCCATTAATATTGATGAGGGCCCAACCATTGGCACAACTTTAATATTATTTTCATGAGCTAATTTTACAATTTCTGCGCCAGGATCTGCTATACCAGGACAACCTGCTTCGGATAATAAACCTATATGTAGTCCTTTTTTGCAAGGCTCTAAATAGACCGGTAGCTCTGCAATATTTGTATACTTGTTTAATGGAAATAGGGTTAAATTAGACTGTTTTTTATCGGGATCAATTTTTTTTATATCTCGTCTTGCTGTTTTTTCATTTTCAACAATATAAATATCCACTTGCTCAATAATATTTTTTACGGATATTGGTAAGACATGTAAAGCGTCTGTATCGCCCAATGTTGTTGGAATGAGGTAAAGATTTCCATAAGCTTCATCCATGCAAACGAGTTGTATTTAATTTTTTAGCAATCGCATTACAGGCATCATCAAGCATATTATATACCGTTTCAAAACCAGAATATCCACCATAGTAGGGATCTGGCACTTCTAAGTTTTTATTAGGATGCTTTTCGTTTAGAATGAGTTTAACCTTCGAAATATCCTTTGCATTACGTGCCATCATAACAACATTTTTTAAGTTAGATTTATCCATTACGTAAATATAATTATAGATATCAAAATCTTTAACCTTAAAAGGTCTACTGTGTTGGCCACTAATATTTAGTTTGTATTTTTCTGCTACAGCAATTGAACGTTGATCTGGTGGACTATTACTATGGAAATTGCTAGTGCCTGCCGAATCCACTTCAAAATCAATAGCATTTAGTTTAGATGCTAAAATACCATGAGCCAACGGAGAGCGACAGATATTTCCGAGGCAAACCATTAATATTCTGATCATGATTTTTAATTATTAAACTGAGAGCTTTTTTGCTAAATCTTCAACATATTTTCTAAACTGCTTATCTGTAGACGATAAGTTATCTACTGTTTTACAAGCATGTAAAACTGTGGCATGGTCTCGTTTTCCAATTTGAGAACCAATACTTGCAAGAGAGGCTTTTGTTAATTTTTTAGCAAAAAACATGGCTAATTGTCTAGCTTGAACGATATGACGTTTTCTTGTTTTAGATTGAAGCGTATCTACATCCATTTGGAAATAATCAGAAACTATTTTTTGTATGTAGTCTATTGATACTTCACGCTTTGTATTTTTAACAAACTTTTCTACGACGTGTTTGGCCAGATCAATATTAATTTCTTTTTTATTGAATGAGGATTGCGCGATTAATGAAATAATAGCACCTTCAAGCTCACGAATATTAGATTTAATATTCTTAGCAACATATTCTATAATGTCGTTTGGCATTTCTACACCATCTCGATACAGCTTGTTTTTAAGAATAGATACACGTGTTTCAAAATCTGGAGTTTGTAATTCTGCACTTAATCCCCATTTAAATCTAGATAATAGGCGTTGTTCAATATCCTGCATATCTACTGGCGCTTTGTCACTTGTTAAAATAACTTGCTTACCATTTTGATGCAAATGATTAAAAATATGAAAGAATACATCTTGCGTTCCAGATTTACCAGATAAAAACTGAACATCATCAATAACCAAAACATCTATTAATTGGTAAAAATGAATAAAATCGTTTCTATTATTCTTTTTAACAGAATCTATGTATTGTTGCGTAAATTTTTCAGCAGAAATATATAAAACTGTTTTTTCTGGGTATTTGTCTTTTATATTTACACCTATAGCATGTGCTAAATGAGTTTTTCCTAGTCCTACACTCCCAAAAATTAATAGCGGATTAAATGAAGTGCCACCTGGTTTTGCCGAAACAGCTAAACCTGCACTTCGTGCTAACCGGTTTGAATCACCTTCTAAAAAATTATCAAAATTATAATTTGGGTTGAGTTGAGATTCTATTTTTACATTTCGAATGCCAGGAATAACAAAGGGATTACGTAGCTCTCTATCCTTATTTTTTAAAGGAATGTCGACATCTTGAGATTTAACGGAAGAGCGATTGGAACTTGGTATTTTTTCTGTAAAAGGTTGCTTGTTGCCGTAGGTGTTTTCCATTTTAATAATGTAAACCAGTTTGGCAGTTTCTCCTAGTTCTTTAGTTAATGCCACCTTTAAAATTTTAACATAATGCTCTTCAAGCCATTCATAAAAGAATTTACTAGGCACTTGTATGCTTAAGGCATTATCTGCAAGTTTAACTGCTTTAATCGGTTCAAACCAAGTTTTGTATGCTTGAGGTTGGATATTATCTTTTATAAAATTAAGACAGTTATTCCATGCCGATTGCGCAGTTATAGTCATTGTAAAGTCGTTGTGTTTTTTAGTATGATCTAAAAAGATGAAATTGGAAAATTCCTAATCCTTTTTATAGCGAGACAAATATGTGAACAAAAAACTTAAAAAAAAAATGATTTGCTATTGAATTTATAGTTTTTTTTTCGCATACTAATAACGCAAACGAAACTACAAAAATTAATTAACATTTTAATGGATGAAGACAGATAATATTGATATTAGAGTACGTTATGCTGAAACCGATCAAATGGGTGTTGTTCATCATGGTAATTATGCATTATATCTAGAGTTAGCACGAATTGAATGGTTACGAAAATTAGGTATATCTTACAAAAAAATGGAAGAAGAAGGTGTTGCTTTACCTGTAGTGTCCTTAAGTATAAACTATAAGAAACCTATTAAGTATGACGATATCATTACCGTTAAAACAATGCTTAAAAATGAACCTTCTGTTAAAGTAGAATTTAACTACGAAATACTGGATGAATCTGGACATCTTCTATCAACTGCCAATGTGGTTCTAGTATTTGTTGATTTTAAAACTAACAGACCAATAAAACCTCCAAAATATTTTTTAGAAGCACTCATAAAGTAAATGTTGAATTTAAATTTTTTTTATTGAAACTTCATACATGGACTTAAAAATGTCTTCAATGTTATTAGCTTCACTTTTTCTTATTAAAAAAGTAAGTTCACAATTTAATTCTAGTTTCTGATTGATTATATCTAATTGTTTCATTTTAATTACACGCATTACTTTATTCATAACTTTGTAATCAAACTTAAGCAGGAATGCTGTTTTTATTGTAAATTCTTTTATATTCGAAACTTCTAAGGCTAATTGTGCACTAGTTTTGTAGGCGTTAATTAATCCGCCAACACCTAATTTTATACCACCAAAATATCGAACAACTACAATAAGTATATTTGTAACATTAAAAGCCTGCAATTGACCGTAAATTGGCATTCCTGCGCTGTTACTAGGTTCGCCATCGTCATTTACTCTATAAGTTAACTTGGTTTTTTCTGTACCCCTTTGGTAGGCATAACAAAAATGTCCCGCTTTTGGATGTTGCTTCTTTAAAAAATTTAGAATATTTTTTACCTCACCATCGGTTTTTACAGGAAAGACATGACTGTAAAATTTAGAGTTTTTGGCTTTGAAAAGTACTTCTTCCGAAGGTTTAACTATTGTTTTATAGGTATCATTTGTTAGTGCCTCCATTATGCCAAAGTGACTAATAAAATTGAAAGGATAGCAATAGAGATTCCAAACCAGTTTTTATAACTTAATTTTTCTTTAAAAAATAGAAGTCCTAGTAAAGTAGAAAGCATAACTATTGCTACATTATTAACAGTAAAAATACTTGAACTTTCAAAATTTTCAATTTGCAAAGCTTTTAAAATCATGTATATAGAGTAGTAGTTTACAATGCCTAAAATTACACCTCCAAAAACACTTCTATAATCAAATTTTAATTTGCCTTGTAAAACTTTTATTACAATAATAATCACACCAATAACACCAGCTATTGCAAATATTGTTGCTGAAAATAACGGAATGCCGCTTTTAGATACAAAATGTGTTTCAAAATATTTAATAGCGGTGTCAATAATGCCAGATCCAATGAATAGTAAGAGAGGTAACCATAAGCTCTTAAATTTTAAACTGTTGTTTTTTCCCTTAGCAGATGTTAAATACACCGCAATCAGGGCTAAAATGATACCAGTGCATTTTTGAAAACTTAAACTTTCGTTGTAAGCATATAATCCAAATATTATTGGAATGATAACACTCATTTTGCTAGCAACAGAAGCCACCGAGAGGCCGTTACGTTGTGCTGTAAATGCCATAACATTAAAAATAAGCATGAAGAGAAGTCCTAAAAAAACAGCGCCATAAAACCAGTCTTTTTCAATTATTTGATTAATATTTAGAGACTCTTCCGAGTCCAAAACACCAACCGTGAATGCCACAAAATAATTTACAACTATAGCCTGAAGCGTATTAATTTTATATTTGCCAAGTAGGGTAAAAATTACAAATATTAACGTCGAGGCTAGAATGCTTAGCAATAAGTAAATCAAAATAAGTCACTTTTTATAGTGAATAAATCTATTACATCTTCCGTTTTAGGGTTATTGTTCCATATATTAAAACCTAATTTTGCAGCCGTTTCAGTATTTTCCATTGTATCGTCTATAAATAGACAATTTTCTGGTTTTAAATTATTTTCTTTAAGAACAAATTTAAAAATATCTGCATTTGGCTTTCTTAGCTTGATTTCATGAGACAGGTAGAATTTATTAAAGCAAGATTTAAAATCATCGTAAAAAGAGATTTGCTTTTTAATACAGTCTATATGTAGCTCATTGGTGTTACTTAACAAAATCAAGTTATATTTTTTTTCTTTCGCTAGAGTTTCAATAAAAGTGAAACGTCTTGGTGGAAAATCACTAATGATATAATTCCAAGCATCAATAATGTCATTTTTTGAAAGCTTAGGGAAGTTTTCTGTATAAAATGCTATAAACTCATCTGTGGAAAGTAAGCCTTGTTCATAAAGGGTATTAATGGCTATTAAATCTTCAGATAATTCTTCTATTTCAAAACGCTCCAAAGCATTTTGCAATGCACCTTCTTTATCAAGGTTAATGAATACGTCTCCAAAATCGAATATTATAGTGTTAATCATAGTTACTATATGGTTTTACAACTGCAGAGTCTAATTATTTGTATATATTCTTAATTCATCTTCAAGTAAATTTATTTCAGAACGTAATTTACCATAAAAATGAGGTGCTGCTGTACCTTCTTTAAACTCTACTTTGCCAGTAAATACTCTAGCTTCATCCCAAAGCCCTTGATCTATAAAAAGCTGGAGTGTTTTAGCGCCACCTTCAATAATTATAGAATTAATAGATCTATTATACAAGGCATCACAAATAGCTATTGGCGTATTTTGTTTAAGGACTAAAGTTTCAGCATCAGTATTAAAAATGGAAAGATTTTTTGTAAGTGCTCCATTGGTATCCAAAACCACACGAATAGGATTGTTTCCTGTCCAATTTCTAACCGTTAAACTTGGATTGTCTTTTAAAACCGTAGTTAATCCAACCAAAATAGCTTGCTCTTGGGCTCTCCATTTATGAACGAGCTGTCTGGATAATTGATTTGTAATCCAAACAGGTTGTTGCTTAGTCTTGATTTTAGGCGCAATAAACCCATTTCTAGTTTCAGCCCATTTTAGTATAATGTATGGCCGCTTTTTATCATAATAGGTAAAAAAGCGATTGTGGTGTATTTTACATTCGTCTTCCAAAATACCAACGGTAACTTGGCAACCAGCATCCATTAACATTTTAACACCTTTTCCAGCAACCTTAGGATTGTTATCTACGCAACCAATAACAATACTTGGGATTTTATGATGAATTATTAAATTGCTGCAAGGTGGTGTTTTTCCATAATGCGAACAAGGCTCAAGTGTAACGTAAAGCGTACATTTTTTTAACAACGTATGGTCTGTTACTGACTGTATGGCGTTAACCTCGGCATGATTTCCACCATAACTACTGGTAAATCCTTCGCCAATTATTTTATTGTTGTATACAATTACAGCACCAACCATGGGATTTGGTCTTGTAATCCCTAAGCCGTTTTTGGCTATTTGTATAGCACGTTTCATATATGTTTGGTGGGCTGTCAAGCTTAAAATTTAATCTTAACATCTTCAATTTCATCAAGATCATACTGATGCGAAAACCCAAACACTTTGTATTTAATAACACCCTTATAGTGTACTTTAGTAGCCTTATTTAGCATGCTGTTTATAATACCACTAAGATTATTGAGGTCCAATAATTTATTGGTAGGTATATTTGCGGTTAAAGGAATGGAAAATTCCTTTTTTGCAGGTACATCAAATGCTTTTGATGATACAGTAGCCACTTCCATATCGTTAACAGATATAGTAATACCTTCGGTTTCTAATGTTCCGCCAACACTATTTGGATTGTTAAAAAATGCATCTGCTGTAAGTACTATTATTTCAGAATTTGAATCGGCTATCTCTATGTTTTCAACACGCAAAAACTCTGGTTTTTCTTTAATCGTACATCTTAAAAGGCAAACTGTAATTGTTAATAAGATTATAAGTTTCTTCATATAGATTTTTTTAATTTGTTTAGTATTACTGTATCTTCAACCTTGAAGCACAGCGTAAAAATACTATAATATCGTGAGTAAAAATAATATAGTAATAAGAGAAATTAAGCCTGAAGATAATGCGCAAATAGAAAGAGTAATTCGCGAAGTTTTTATAGAGTATAAATTACCTTTAGTTGGCACTGCCTATGCAGATAGTGAAACTCCAAACATGTTTGAAGCCTATAATAATATTAACGAAGTATATTATGTTGTTACTGTAAATGGAGTGGTTGAAGGGGGAGGAGGTTTAAAACCATTAAGTAGGATGGACAGTACTATTTGCGAAATTCAAAAAATGTATTTTTCGTCTCGAATTAGAGGCAAAGGATATGGAAATAAACTATTAATAATGTGTATAAATAAAGCAAAGTCCTTAGGTTATAAACACTGTTATTTAGAAACCATTACTAAATTAAAAACTGCAATACACCTTTACGAAGCTAACAATTTTAAACATTTAAAAGGGCCATTGGGAAATACAGGGCATTACAATTGTGGTGTTTGGATGATTAAAAAGTTATAGAGTTTAGAGAGTAAAGACATTGAATAGTAAAAATTTACAATCAATTTTTGCGTAATAGTGAATAAATATAAGTATAATTTAAAGAGTTTTATTTAGCCAAATTTGTTTTAGATAAGGATGTTAATAAAGAATTTAGAACAACTATTTCATAAAGAGTTAGATGCTACCTATGGTAAGGAGGAAGTGTCTAGTTTTTTCTTTATGTGTACAGAGGCGTTTTATAATATTAAGCGATTAGATTTAGCGTTAGATGTAAATTTATCGATTACAAAAGTCGAGCAACAGCCTATATTTGATGCTTTAGCAGACTTAAAAAACGAAAAACCTATTCAATACATATTAGGTGAAACGGAATTTTTTGGTCTAGTTTTTAAAGTAAATGAAAATACGCTTATTCCAAGGCCTGAAACAGAGGAACTTGTTTCACTTGTTTTACAAAAAATAAAGCAACAAAAACAAAAATCCAAGCCTAACTTAATTCTAGACATTGGTACTGGAAGTGGTTGTATTGCAATTTCATTAGCCAAAAATATTGAAAATGCTCAAGTCTTTGCCTTGGATGTTTCTGCTAAAGCCATAGAAAAAGCAAAAGAAAATGCCATTTTAAATGCCGTAAAAGTAGAATTTGTAGAAGCCGATATTTTGTTAAATCCTACCCAGCTTTTTCCTGTTGGTAAAGATATTTCTTTAAAAGTAACAGATAAATTTGATGTTATTGTATCCAATCCACCATACGTAAGAAACCTGGAAAAAATAAATATGCATAACAATGTTTTAAACAATGAACCACACTTAGCTTTGTTTGTAGAAGACGATAATCCGTTAGAATTTTATAAAGCCATTACAGTGTTTGCAAGTAAAACACTAAATCCTAACGGACAATTATTCCTTGAAATAAATGAGTATTTAGGACCGGAAACTAAAACCTTAATTGAAAAATTTGGTTTTAAAAATGTAGATATAATTAAGGACTTGTATGGCAAAAATCGTATGATAAGCGCAATTTTAATCTAAAGAGTATCCTATAAAAGCTAGAGACAATTATAAAATGACTACACAAGAAAAATTACAATCCCTTAGAAACGAGCTACGCGAGCACAATTACAACTACTATGTTTTAGACAACCCAACCATTAGCGATCATGCTTTTGATGTAAAACTGAAAGAATTACAAGCTCTTGAAGATGCTTATCCGGAGTTTTTTGATGCACTTTCGCCTACTCTTAGAGTTGGAGGAGAAGTGACTAAGAATTTTAATACTGTTGTTCATGACCACAGAATGTATTCTTTAGATAATTCGTATTCTCTAGAAGATTTACAAGATTGGGAAACAAGAATTAAAAAGTTAGTAGATGGTGAGGTTTATTACACGTGCGAACTAAAATACGATGGCGCCTCTATAAGTATAACGTACGAAAATGGTAAATTATTAAGAGCGGTAACGCGTGGCGACGGATTTCAGGGCGATGAAGTCACTGCAAATATTAAAACAATACAGTCTGTACCCTTGCAATTAAAAGGTAAATACCCTCAAAAATTTGACATTCGAGGCGAAATAGTGTTACCTTTTGATGGTTTTTTAAAGATGAATGAAGAACGCATTGCAAACGACCAAGAACCTTTCAAAAATCCTAGAAATACAGCTTCTGGAAGTCTAAAACTTCAAGACAGTGCCGTTGTTGCTAAAAGACCATTAGACTGTCTGCTTTATAATTTAAAAGGCACAAATTTAGGTGTCCAAACGCAATTTGAGAGCTTGGATAAAGCACGACAAATGGGTTTTAAGGTGCCAAATGAGGCTGAGCTCTGTCATTCCATCGAAGAGGTTTTTCAATTTATAAATAAATGGGATAAAGCAAGACACGATTTGCCTTACGAAACTGATGGCGTGGTTGTAAAAGTAAATAACCTCTACCAACAGGAGGAGCTAGGGTATACTGCTAAAGCACCACGATGGGCAATGGCATATAAGTTTAAGGCACAGCAGGTGTCTACTACATTAAATACAATAACGTATCAAGTAGGACGTACTGGCGCTATAACTCCAGTTGCAAATTTGGAACCTGTTGCACTGGCGGGAACTGTTGTAAAACGTGCTTCGCTACATAATGCTGACCAAATTGAAAAATTAGATATTAGAATTAATGATACCGTTTTTGTAGAAAAAGGTGGCGACATTATCCCTAAAATTACAGCTATAAATTTGTCTAAAAGACCAGCCAATTCAAAACCTACGCAATACATTACAAGTTGTCCTGAATGCCAAACTCCTTTAGAGCGTCTGGAAGGTGAAGCTAAACATTTTTGCCCTAATTATAATGGTTGCCATCCGCAAGTTGTTGGAAGAATTCAACATTATATTTCTAGAAAGGCTATGGATATTGAAGGTTTAGGTAGCGAAACGGTTGCGCTATTGGTAACTGAAGGTTTAATTGATGATTATGCTGATTTATACGCACTTAGCAAAGAACAAGTAATGCCTTTAGAACGTATGGCAGAAAAAAGTGTAGAAAATTTGCTACATGGCATTGAAGCTTCTAAACAAATATCTTTTGAACGGGTTTTATTTGCAATTGGTATTCGTTTTGTAGGTGAGACTGTAGCAAAGAAGTTAGCAAAACATTACAAAAGTATTGATGCTCTAGCAAATGCTACCATTCAAGACTTAGAGAAAGTGGATGAAATTGGAATTAAGATAGCAGAAAGTGTGGTTGCTTTTTTTGCATCAGAGGCTAATGTAAAAACTATTAATCGTTTAAAAAAATACGGTGTACAATTAGAAGTTTCGGCAGAAATATTAGCAAATCAGACAAATAAATTAAATGGTCAATCTTTTGTAGTTTCTGGTGTTTTTACTCAGGTTTCTAGAACTGAACTTAAAAAACTTATTGAAGATAATGGGGGTAAGAATGTAAGCTCTATTTCATCTAAAACTAACTTTGTAATTGCTGGAGAAAAAATGGGACCAAGTAAAAAACAAAAAGCAGAGCACTTAAATATACCTTTAATTTCTGAAACCCAGTTTTTAGAAATGTTACATTAAATGTAGAAATTATTAAACTTCAATGTCTATCTTTGACATTTTTATTTGAAATTTTTATTTTAAAGAAATATCTTTTTCCATCTGTAAATGTCAAAATCATTACGTTTTATTTTAATCCTTGTAACAGTTTTACTTTTAGTAATAGGTTTGGATTTTTTTGGGTTTGAGTTGTTATCTTCTTCAATAGAATTACTTATTGTTCCGAGTGTAACTCTAGTATATATTCTTTACAACAAGGATTATAATAAGCACCTTAGTTACTTTTTAATTGTACATTCAATTGCAAACATTATTGGCCTAATAGACCTCGATTCAGTTTCAAATTGGTCCTATTATGTCTGTAATATTTTATATATTATTAGTTATGTGTTTTTATTGCTTGATTTTATTAAAAGTCTTAATTTTAGATTAATTTTTAAAGAATTTCTACTTTATTTTATTGTGTTGCTATTGTTAGACGTGTCTATGATTTATGCTCTAGCAAAAATAATTCAGACAATAGATTTTGTGCCTAACAGTATTAAAATTATTCAAGCGCTTGAATTTATATACCACTTTGTAATAGTTGTTTTGTTGTCCTTATCCTTTTTAAACTATTTACAAAATCAAATATCCAAATTTCTATATTTATTTATAGCTTGCGTTTTAATAACTTTTTCAGAAATTCTTCTTAATGGTTATTATTACTTTGTAGAAGATATTAGATTAAATTACATTTCAATAATTTTGTTTTATTCTGGTATATTTGTTTTAGTTTACAGTGCGATTTATAATACTTCGGTAAGCAAGCCAATACCGAGCAAAAATTTTTAATAAGTCCATAAATAATTAATACAGCTTTAGATCATATCTTTTGCACACTACTTAAAAGCGCTATTAATTATTATAACTGACTATCAATCAGTATAGCGCTAAGGTTGTTTTCATTACCGATGTTTTCTAACTTATATAACGTGTTATTAAAGCCTTAAAAAAGAACGATCCTTTGTGCAATAAATATTATAATGAAGATAGTAAATATGCCTTTGTTATGGAAAGACATAACACCTCACCATGACCAATATCTTTTGCGCCTAGTTGGGTTAAGTGTTTAAAACCAACACTACTCTTAATGCTTAACGCTGTAGTGTAATGGCCCAATTAGCTTTTGGAATGGCTGCAAAAAACCATGATCAACTCAACCAATAGGATCTAAAATAAGTTGCACAAACTTATACCTGCTGTTAGGAGGGGCTGTAACTATAAAGGCAGCGTGTTAGTATTTAAAATAATAACAATTGTAATGTTTATTTTTGGCGTATTTTAGTTATTCTTTTATTATAATTATACTATTATAGAAGTTCCATTAGCAGTTTTATTTTTATTAGTATCTAAATAAAAATCTATTTTTCCGAGATTAATACCATAACAGCCCACTTGATTAACTAAAACGTTTTTGCCTTCGCTATTTTTTGCAACTGTAGGTTTGGGCAAAAAAGTATGGGTGTGTCCGCCAATTATTAAGTCAATATTCTTAGTTAATTTTGCCAATGTAAGATCACATATTTTTTCTGTGTTATTTTTATAATAATAACCCAAATGAGAAAGACATATTATTAAATGGCAGTGTTCCTCATCTTTAAGAATTCTAGACATATCTGTAGCTATTTCTATAGGATCAAGATAGTCGGTTTCCTTATACATTTTTTTGTCTACTAGACCTTCCAATTTTATACCAATTCCAAATACACCAATTTTAATACCTTGTTTTTCAAATACTTGATACGGCTTAACATGCGTGTCCATTACCGTGTTTTTAAAATTATAATTAGCAGATAGAAACTGAAAGTTAGCATGAGGTAATTGTGCAAATAATCCCTCTATACCATTGTCAAAATCATGATTACCAATAGTTGCGGCGTCGTATTTTAATTTGGACATTAGCTTAAATTCTAGTTCACCACCATAATAATTAAAGTAGGGTGTGCCTTGAAAAATATCACCAGCATCTAATAGTAAGGTATTTGGATTTTCATTTCTAATAGATTCTATTAAAGTAGCACGTCGTGCAACACCACCTCGATTGGCATTTCTTGCATCATTTGGTCCAAAGGCATCTATATGGCTGTGTACATCGTTTGTATGAAGGATGGTTATTTTTTTGCTTTTAACACTTGCATTACACGATTGAAAAGCAAACCCACCAAGCGAAATTAAAGCTGTTGCCGCTGTTGATTGTTGAATAAATGTTCTTCGTTTCATATGTGTATTTTGTAATTTTACCCAGAATTAATTTTAGTGAAGCGGTTTAATTCAATTCGTTTAATTGGATAAAGCGCTCATCAATTTCTGGGTGTATTATGTCTACTTTTTTAAAGTAATCTATCATAGCTTTTCTAATCTTGTAATTTAAATAATACACAGAATCATTAGGTTTAAAAAAGCGCATCTTGTCACCACCACCATACAAATAATCGCTGGTTGCAACATAATAGGTTTTGTCTTTAACAATGGCTTTTCCATTAATTAAAGCCTTAACAATTTTATAATTTTTATTTAAAGTTAATTGCATGCCTTGTATGGGGTGTGCTCTCTTGGCATGGCTTAAAAACTGCATTAAACTATCTATTTGTTGTCCCTTTAAAGCAACCACCACAATAGTATTTTCAAATGGCATAACCTTAAAAGCAGTTTCTATGGTAATATTTCCTTTAGTAATGATCGAGCGAATGCCGCCATGATTTAATAATACCGCATCAATATTTTTGTTTGTTCTTTTATTAAATATATAATTACCTTCTTTAAAAACAACATCTGCCATTAAATTGCCAATGGCTGTATTTAAATGACCATCCTGTTTAGTGTAGGTTTTTGGGGCATAAGATAGGACGGTATGCATGTCTTCTTTTAAACGGTTTTTGTAGGGGGCAACTAAAGACTCAATATCCTGGTCTATTGCTAAACTGTCCGATATACCAATTTGTTTACCTTCGATTTTAGAAAGTACAAATGGATTTTGCTTACAAGAATATATAAATATAAGAAAGTAAATTAAGATTATTATGTGGTGGTATTTCATAAGTAATACTTAAAAATTTAAGGTAACAATTAATAAGGTTTTCCTACTTTTGCAGAAAGTATAAATATAAATGAATTTGAAAGGATTTAAAGAAAAATCTAACAAAAACTATATTAATTCAGAGTTAAAAAGTAGAAGTATTGCACAATCTAATACTATAATAAAAAGTGTTGGTGTTATTGCAAATGCCGAAGAACTATCTGATATTTCTATTTTTTATACTTTAGCAAAAGAATTAAACATCCGTAAAGACCATTTAAAATTAATTGCTTTTAAATCTGAAATTAAAGCAGAAGAAGAGGCTTTTAATCCAACCTATACTTTAAAAGATATAGGATGGAAGGGAAGATTAAAAGATAAGAATTTAAAAGCGTTTTTAAACACAGATTTTGATGTCCTGATAAGTTATTATAAAAAAAATAGTACGGCTTTAAAGGTATTAACGGTTGCTTCAAAATCTAAATTTAAAGTTGGCATCTTAGAAACAGACGAGCGCATTAACGATTTAATAATTAAAACAGAAATAATTAATTTAAAAACTTTTACTTCAGAATTAAAAAAATATCTTACTATTCTAAATAAAATATAATCAAATGAAAAATCCTTTTTTAGGAACAGGAATTGCTATAGTTACACCTTTTACCATGGAGGGAAGTGTAGATCATACCGCTTTAGCAAATATCGTAGAATTTAACATTAAAAATGGTACAGATTACATTGTAATTTCTGGTACCACCGGAGAAAGTGTTACCATTACAAAACAAGAAAAGGTTGAGATTATAACAACCATACGCAAAACAAATAATGAGCGTTTACCATTAGTTTTAGGTATTGGTGGAAATAATACGGCAGCAGTAATTAATGAAATTCAGACTACAGATTTATCAAAATTTGCAGGTATTTTATCGGTATCACCATATTATAGTAAGCCGACTCAGGAAGGTATTTATCAACATTTTAAAGCTATTGCTAATGCCTGTCCAGTACCTATTATTTTGTACAATGTACCAGGAAGAACGGCCTCTAATATGCTACCAGACACAGCAATAAGGTTGGCTCACGATTTTAATAATATAGTAGCGGTAAAAGAGGCCGGTAATAATGTTGCACAATATTTAAACCTACTAAAAAATAAACCTGATGGTTTTGGTATTATTTCTGGGGACGATGACTTGGCGTTACCAATTGTACTTGCAGGTGGAGACGGTGTAATATCTGTTTTGGGTCAAGCATTTCCCAAGGCGTTTTCAACAATGATAGCACATGGTAGGGCTGGAGAAGTTAAGCAAGCTTATAAATTACATTTTAAATTAATGGAGATTACAAGTCTAATTTTTTCAGAAAATAATCCAGCAGGAATTAAAGCGGTATTGCAGGCTTTGGATTTATGTAATGATACTGTGCGACTTCCCCTTGTAGTGGCTACAGAAGAATTAAAAGAAAAAATAAGAAAATATATCCAACAATTTAATAATTAAAATTAATCGTTAAATATTACTTAAAGCGTGTGGTAGCTTAATTTCAACTCTTATTTTAGCTGTAAAATTATATTTTTAAAATTCATATTATTATCGTATTTTTGCATCTTGTTTGAAAATCTATGAAATGTAAAAGAATATTTCAATCAAACAGATTAAAAACAATCAAAAAATTAATGAAAAGCATATTTTATTTAGTCGCATTATTTTTAACTTTTTGTTCATGTAGTGAATATCAAAAGGTATTAAATTCTGAAGATATTGCAGCAAAATATAAAGCTGGTGAAGCTTTGTACGACGCTGGTAAATTTGTTAAAGCCAATCGCTTGTTCGAGCAAATTATTCCGAAGTATAGGGGTAAACCTCAGGCTGAAAGATTAATGTTCTTAAATGCCGATGCTTTATTTCAAGATAATAGATTTTTTAGAGCTGGTTATCATTTTGAGCGTTTCGTTTCTGCCTATCCGAAGAGTTCTAAAATAGAGGAAGCTCTTTTTAAAGCAGCAAAAAGTTATTATAAACAATCTCCAGTATACAGTAAAGATCAAGAAGAGACTTATAAAGCACTAGAAAAATTACAAGAGTATATAAATATATATCCCGAATCTAATAATAGCTCTGAAATTAATGCCTTAGTTAAGGAATTAAGCGGTAAATTAGAAAAAAAAGCATTTGAAATAGCTAAGCAATATAATAGAATTTCAGATTATAAGGCGTCAGTTTCTGCAATAGATAATTTTATAATTGACTTTCCTGGATCAGCATTGCGTGAAGAAGCTTTATATTTAAAGTTTGATTCTTCTTATCAATTAGCAACTAAAAGTGTTGAGTACAAAAAGAAGGCCCGTTTAGAAACTGCCATTTTAAATTATAAGACGTTAAAGAGAGCCTATGCTAATTCAGAATTTCTAGAAGATGCTGCCACAAAGTATGAAGATGCCTTAGAACAATTAGAACAATACAATACAAAAAGTTAATATAACAACTATGGATTTAAAAAAAATAGATGCGCCTTTAAGTACAACAACTTACAATAGAAATAAAGTTGATGCACCAACAGAAAATATTTACGAAGCGATTTCAATAATTTCAAAAAGAGCAGAGCAAATTAATTCTGAAATTAAAAAGGAATTAATTGAAAAATTAGAGGAGTTTGCAACTTATAACGATTCTTTAGAAGAAATCTTTGAAAACAAAGAGCAAATTGAAGTTTCTAAATTCTATGAAAAATTACCAAAACCTCATGCTTTAGCAGTTAAAGAATGGTTAGACGGTAAAATTTACCATAGAAACACAGCAGAAGAAACTCAAGACTAAGGCTGTTATTATGTCTATTTTAAGCGGCAAAAACATACTTTTAGGCATTAGTGCAGGTATTGCCGCTTACAAAACTGCCACGTTAGTTAGGCTATTTATAAAAGCAGGTGCTAATGTTAAAGTGGTAATGACGCCCGCTTCTAAAGATTTTATTACCCCCCTTACACTTTCTACACTCTCAAAAAATCCTGTACATTCTTCGTTCTATAATGAAGACGATGACAATGCAGAATGGAATAATCATGTTGAGTTAGGCCTTTGGGCAGACTACTTACTAATAGCGCCGGCCACAGCAAATACATTATCTAAAATGGCCAATGGTACTTGCAATAATTTATTATTAGCAACATATTTATCTGCTAAATGTCCAGTATATTTTGCACCAGCTATGGATTTAGACATGTACATCCATCCCTCAACAAAAAATACGTTTAAGACTTTAGATAGTTTTGGAAACATTATGATTCCAGCAACATCAGGCGAGTTAGCCAGTGGCTTGGTTGGGCAAGGACGTTTAGCGGAACCAGAAGATATTATTGCTTTTATGGAAGCAGATATTTTAAAATGCTTACCCTTAAAAGGGAAAAAGGTACTTATTACTGCTGGGCCAACGTATGAAGCTATAGATCCAGTTCGATTTATTGGTAATCATTCTAGTGGTAAAATGGGTTTTGAAATTGCAAAAGCCACAGCTAATTTAGGTGCTGAGGTTTTATTAATAACGGGTCCAACACACCAAAGTGTTCACCATAGTTTAATTCAAGTTATTCCAGTAGTTAGTGCGCAGGAAATGTATGAGGCCGCTCATAAGTATTTTAAATTAGTGGATATTGCCATATTATCTGCAGCAGTTGCAGATTATAAACCAAAAGAAATCTTTAATAGTAAAATAAAAAAGAAGGGTAAAACGTTAACATTAGAGTTGGTAAAAACTAAAGACATTTTAGCGTCTTTAGGAGCAATAAAAACAAAACAATTTTTAGTAGGTTTTGCATTAGAAACAGATAATGAATTAGAATACGCTAAAGGTAAATTAAAATCTAAAAATTTAGACTTAATAATTTTAAATTCGCTAAAAGATCAAGGTGCCGGTTTTAAAACGGATACAAACAAAATTACCATTATAGATAATAAAAATAACCTAAATTCCTACGAATTAAAATCTAAGGCAGCAGTTGCCAAAGATATTTTAAGCGTAATAACACATAAATTAAATGCGTAACTTACTTCTAGTCCTAGTCTTTTTAATTACAAGTTTTGGGTTTTCTCAAGAATTAAATTGTAATGTCGTTGTTAATGCACAATTAACAGGTAACGATAATCTTCAAGTATTTAAAACTTTAGAAAATCAGTTGACAGAGTTTGTTAATAAAAGACAATGGACGAATAAAACATTTAAGCCCCAAGAACGCATTAACTGTAATATAATTATTAATGTTACAGGACAAAATGGCGAGAATTTTGATGCTTCATTACAAGTGCAGTCTTCTAGGCCAGTATACGGTTCTGCATACACAACACCTATTTATAATGTTAACGATAAAGATTTCTCTTTTAAATATTTAGAATTTCAAAATTTAATTTATAACGAAAATCAATACGAATCTAACCTTATTTCTGTATTGGCCTTTCATATTTATATGGTTATTGGCTTGGATGCAGAGTCTTTTAGAATAGAAGGAGGAGACACATATTTTAAACAAGCACAGCGTATAGTAAATTACTCGCAACAAGAAAACTATAAGGGCTGGAAGCTAGAAGATGGACTGCAGAGTAAATTTGCACTTATAGATAATATTTTGTCGCCTGCCTTTAAAGATTTTAGAACGGCAATGTATGACTACCATAGAAAAGGTATGGATAGTATGAGTAAAAACAGAAAAGAAGCGAAAAACGAAATTGCTTCAGCGCTAACGTATTTTAAAAAAATGAATGCAAGCCGCCCAAACTCTTATCTCTCGCGTGTGTTTTTTGATGCCAAAGCTGAAGAAATTGAACAAATATTTTCTTCTGGACCAAATGTAGACATTACCAACTTAATAGAATTATTAAATAGGGTAGCCCCAACACATGCTACTAAATGGAGAAATATTAAGTTTTAAATTAACTATCATTTAAATTTACCAAATCGGGCCTTTTATACAAGAGAAATCGATTAAGGATTGCCAAAAACATACCTAACATTTAATTTATGCTAACCTCCCTGTCCATTAAAAATTACGCTTTAATCGACCATCTGCAAGTAAACTTCAATAACGGATTTACTATAATTACAGGAGAAACGGGTGCGGGAAAGTCTATATTGTTAGGAGGACTTTCTTTAATATTAGGAAAGCGAGCGGATTTGTCTAGCCTTCGTGATAAAGAATCCAAATGTATTATAGAAGCAAATTTCGATATTACTAATTACAATTTAGAACCTTTTTTTAAAACCGAAGATTTAGATTTCGAACCTCAAACAATTATAAGGCGTGAGATTTTACCTAGTGGCAAGTCTAGAGCCTTTGTAAACGATTCTCCAGTAAAACTCGCTAGCTTACAACTATTAGGCATTAAGTTAATAGATATTCATTCTCAGCATGAAACGCTTCAATTGGTGGATGATGCCTTCCAATTTCAAGTTATAGACGCTTTAGCAAAAACGTCTGCGGATCTTGAGATATATACTCAAAAACGTTTAGAATATAAATGCCTTAATCAAGCATTAGAGCAATTGGTTGCTTTTCAAACGGAAGCTATAAAAGAACAAGATTACAATCTATTTTTGTTAAATGAACTAAACCAAGCAAATCTAAAAACTGAAGAACTTAAACAGTTAGAATTAGAACTGGAAACCTTAAGTAATATAGATGCTATACAAGACAAGCTAATAGCTTCAAATCAGTTAATAAGCGATGAGCAAGTAGGTATACTAAACAATGTATCGGTATTAAAAAACACACTAAAACAATTGTCTGAAATTTCTGTAAAATACCTAGATGTTTACAACCGTGTTAATAGTAGTTTTATAGAGTTAGATGATGTATTTACTGAATTAGAAGGATTTCAAGATGAGTTAGAAATTAATCCAAATAGGTTAGTAGAAGTTAACGAAAGATTAGCGCTTATTAACAATCTATTTAAAAAACATGTTGTTAGTTCTGTCGATGCATTACTTACCATCCAAACCGCGCTCTCAGACAAGGTATTAGCTACAGAAAATGTAGATACAGAAATCGATAAAAAAGCTTCTGAAATTTTAAAAGTAAAGCAAGAACTAGATGCTATTGCATTAACTGTAAGCAGTAAAAGGCAGAAAGCTATTCCAGGATTACAAAAACAGTTGGAAGCACTTTTAGAGCAGTTAGGTATGCCAAACGCACAGTTTGATATAGCTTTAAATAGTACAGATAATTATAATTCTAATGGAAAAGATGCCTTAACTTTTCAGTTTTCTGCTAATAAAGGAGGCGCGCTTAAACCACTTAAAAAAGCCGCTTCTGGTGGAGAACTCTCTCGAATTATGCTAGCCATAAAATCTATTTTAACACAATATATTAAGCTTCCAACCATTATGTTCGACGAAATAGACACTGGAGTTTCTGGCGAGATATCAAATAAAATGGCAAATATTATGGCTGGTATGAGTAAAACTATGCAAGTATTTAGTATTACCCATTTACCACAAATAGCAGCAAAAGGGCACACGCATTTAAAAGTTTACAAAGAAGATATTAATAATATTACAACCACCAACCTTATAAAGTTAAATCATGATGAGCGCATTGTTGAAATTGCGCAAATGCTAGGTGGAATAGAGGTTTCTAATTCCGCTTTAGCTCACGCAAAAGAATTATTAAACTAGCAATTACTGCTAGAGTAGCTTATTATTAAAAATCCTAATAGATTTAAATGTCCATATTTTACGTTAAGATTAAGACAAGCAAGAGTACTACACAGGGTAAAATACTTTTGAAAATAGTAGGACAAAAAACTGCTTATGGTACTTTATTGTTATGTAGTAATACGCGATAATAATTACTAGCTGGACGTTTGAAATCCTAAGAAATACATGTTTAGAATACGTGTGAACTACTTAATTTAATAATCGACTTATTATTTTGAGTAATCTGAATCAAATTTGACTTTTAAAGGAAATATTCTAAATTTATACTAACTTGTAAAATGCTATAACATAACAACCAAATTTAATACCAATAAAAATGTACAATTTATTAAAAGGAAAAAAAGGAATCATATTTGGAGCATTAGACGAAAATTCTATTGCTTGGAAAACCGCTGTGCGCGTCCATGAAGAAGGTGGAACATTTGTGTTAACCAACGCACCTGTTGCTATGCGTATGGGACAAATAAGTGTATTAGCAGAACAAACCGGATCACAAGTTATACCAGCTGATGCTACTAATGAAGAGGATTTACAAAACCTTGTAGCACAAGCAATGGAAATACTTGGCGGCAAAATTGATTTTGTTTTGCATTCTATAGGAATGTCTATTAATGTAAGAAAAGGAAAAGCGTATACAGACCAAAAGTACGACTGGACACAAAAAGGCACAGATGTTTCAGCCATGTCTTTTCACAAAGTTATGCAAACGTTATACAAGCAAGACGCTATGAACGAATGGGGAAGTATTGTGGCACTAACTTATATGGCTGCGCAACGTGTATTTCCAGATTATAATGATATGGCAGATAATAAAGCTTATTTAGAAAGTATAGCGCGTAGTTTTGGTTATTTTTTTGGAAGAGACAAAAAGGTAAGAGTCAATACCATCTCCCAATCTCCAACACCTACAACTGCTGGAAGTGGAGTTAAAGGTTTTGATGGTTTTATTGCATATGCTGAGAAAATGTCGCCCTTAGGAAATGCTACGGCAATGGATTGTGCAAATTACACTGTTACTTTATTTAGCGATTTAACCAAACGTGTTACCTTACAAAACTTGTATAACGACGGTGGTTTTAGTAATATGGGTGTAAGTGATGCGGTCATGGAAGCTTTTGTAGAAGGGCAAGCTAAATAAAATAGATCAGGTATACTTATATCACGACTTTATAATTTTATCAATAGTTTGCTTTGCTAACAGCACTATTTATAGCAATTCCTATTCAAATAAAAATAGTGTTATTACTGGCTAGATATATGTATGATTTTGGTTGTTTTAGAGTTATTACTTTACATTTGTAGCATGCAGTTATTATTCTCATTTATTATTCCTGTTTACAATCGTCCTAACGAAACCGAAGAGCTATTAGAGAGCTTTTCCAACCAAGACGCAGTAATAGACTACGAAATAGTTGTTGTAGAAGATGGCTCTATAGAATCTTCAGAAGCTGTTGTAAAAAAATTTAATCAAGAATTAAATATATCTTACTATTTTAAAGAAAATTCTGGACCAGGAGCGTCTAGAAATTATGGGATGCAAAAGGCAAAAGGTAATTACTTTATTATTTTAGATAGCGATTGTATTTTACCAAAAAACTATTTAACAGAAGTAAAAAAGAACCTGCAAACCAATTATGTGGATTGTTTTGGCGGTCCAGATGCGGCTCATGCTTCATTTTCAAATTTACAAAAAGCTATTAATTTTAGTATGACTTCGTTTATTTCAACTGGAGGTATTAGAGGTCATAAAAAGAGTGTAAACACCTTTCAGCCTAGAAGCTTTAATATGGGCCTATCTAGAACAGCATTTGAGGCTACACATGGTTTTGGTCGTATTCATCCAGGAGAAGATCCAGATTTAGCCATTCGTTTATGGAATTTAGGATTTAAAACTGCTTTTTTTGAAAGTGTATATGTGTATCATAAGCGTAGGATATCCTGGTCTAAATTTTACAAGCAGGTTAATAAATTTGGAATGGTTAGACCTATTTTAAACACTTGGCATCCTGATACAAGAAAAATAACTTATTGGTTTCCTACTGTATTTATGTTAGGGTTCTTCTTTTCAATTTTAGCTGCTTTTCTTGGCATAACAATGCCTTTATTTCTAATATTTTGTTACTATATTTTAGTATTTATTATCGCTTTAGTCCAAACCAAAAGTTTAGCGGTTGCATTTCAATCCTTAATAGCCATAACAATCCAATTTTTTGGATACGGTATTGGCTTTTTTAAATCAACATTTTTTGTAGGCATTTTAAATCGAAATCCAGAACAGCACTTTCCAAAACTATTTTTTAAATCTAAATAATGTCTGTATTTACTAAAAATTTAAGAAAAGTTATAAAAAGTAGAAAACTCAATGTTTTTCTTATCTTTTTTATACTCGCTTTTTTTATTTTAATATTAGCTAGACTTTCTGCAAATTATACTAATACCGTTAAATTTAATGTGGCCTTAAAAAACATTCCAGACCAAATGATTGTGCTTGACGATACGCTTAACACCTTAAATTTAACCATGACAACCGATGGCTTTGAATGGATAAAGTACTATCTAAAAACACCTTCTGTAGTTATCGATTTTAAAAATGAAGTTAAAAAAACAGATTCCCTATATGTCTGGTCTTTATCTAGAGGTTATGCTGGAATTAATGGTCAGTTTAAAAAAAATATAACAGTAAAAACTATTAATCCAGATACCCTTAAATTTAAAGTCGATATAAATGCTGTAAAAATGGTACCCATAGTACCAAATCTAAATATAGAGTACAGTCCAGGTTACAATGTTTTAAATCCGATTATTACTGTACCAGATTCTGTAAAAATTATCGGGCCAGAGACACTATTATCTACAATAGATCGTATAGAAACGCAGGTTCTAAAAAAAAGAGACCTAAACACACCTTTTAGTAAGAAATTAGCTCTAAAATTAGATTCTTTAGATCCACAAATAATTGTAAAAACAAAGAAAGTAAGTATAAATATCGAAACAGAAAAGTTTACTGAAGGCACACTTAATTTACCAGTTTCCATTATAAATGTACCAAAAAATATTAGAGTAGATTTTTTCCCTAAAACGGTAAATCTTTCATTTTATACAAGTTTAGACAGTTACAATAGTATAGATAGTAATGATTTTGAAGTGGTTTGCGATTTTAAGGAGCACAATAGTAAATCCTTATACTTAACACCAAAACTAGTTAAGTCTGCAAAGGCAATTAAGACAGCACGTTTGCACGAACAAAAAATAGAATATATAATTTCAGAATGATAACCGTAGGGCTTACAGGAGGAATTGGTAGTGGAAAAACGACAGTGGCTAAAGCATTCGCGTCTTTAGGAATACCTGTATATATTGCAGATGATGAAGCTAAAAAACTCATGAATACTTCAAAAGTTATTAAGCGAAAATTAATTGCACTTTTTGGTCCTTTGGCATACACAGATCATGTGTTAAATAGGCCCTATTTGGCTCAAAAGATTTTTAATAATAAAGAACTTTTGGAACAAATGAATGCTATTGTACATCCAAAAGTTGGAAAACACTTTGTAAAATGGAAACATAAACAAAAAGCACCATATATTATTAAGGAAACTGCAATTCTATTTGAAAATGGAAGTTATAAAAATTACGATTACATTATAACGATAATTGCGCCAGAAAAAACACGTATTGAACGAGTTCTAAAACGCGATAATACAAATGTAGAAAAAGTAAAAGCAATAATTAAAAATCAATGGAAAGATGAAAAAAAAATCAATCTTTCAGACTTTGTTATTGTTAATACTAATCTTCAATCTACACATAACGAAGTTTTAAAAACACATAAAAAACTTTTACAAACTATTAGTAATTCTTGAGAAATTGCATTTTTGTTAATGTAAGGTTAAATGCATCGCATACTTAAAGTTAAACTGTTAATTTTGGGTTAATGAGTAAAAAAGTGTTTTTTGTACTGGTGGTTTTAATGAGTTTATCTCTTATAGGTATCATTTTTGTACAAAGCTATTATATTTCTAATTCTATTAGTAATAAAGAGGAGCATTTTAATTTTAATGTAAAACAGGCTTTATCTCATGTATCGAATACAATTGAAAGAGATGAATATAGGGATCATGTTTATAAGTTAAGAAAATTAATGGATCAAGGTGTAGAAGTTAATAAAGACACCACGGCCATTATAAATCTTTACGTTAAACAAGAAAATAAGTCTAGAAACGAAACACTACTTTACACAAATTCAGTCTTAGAAGAGAATTATAAACTCTCTTCTGCGCTCTTTGATATAGGTTCTGAGGATAGTATAAGTGTAAAAAAAATAATTAATGAAAGTAGAGTTAAAACTTATAAAACTAGTGACATTGATGGGGAAGTTGTATCGCGTGGATTACTAAGTAAAATTGGCAAGTCTGAGGATATAATGTTTGAAAATTATTATAAGAACTTTGCACATTTAACGCCCATTCATTCACGGATATCTAAAGAAGAAATAAACAGGTTACTCACGCTTAAGCTAAATCAATTTGATATTGATATAGATTATGAGTTTGCAATTTATAGCAATGATTTAGGAACAAAAGTTCAAACAGATAATTTTGAAATTGAAAGTAAAGGCACAATGGAAGTCCCTATATTTTCTCAAGATAATGGTAAAAATAATTATCGGCTATTGGTTAATTTTCCAGAACGAGTTCGCTTTATTTGGTCTTCGGTAATTGGAATGTTAGGCTTGTCTATTTTATTTACCTCAATTATACTTATTGCTTTTGTTACAGCATTAACACAGATTATGAAACAGCGTCAGATTTCTGAAATTAAAACAGATTTTATAAATAATATGACACATGAATTTAAAACACCAATTGCTACTATAAATTTAGCTTTAGATTCTATTAAGAATCCTAAAATTATTGACGATAAAGAAAAAGTACGTCGCTATTTGCGTATGATTCGTGAGGAAAATAAACGCATGCACGCACAGGTTGAAAATGTATTAAGAATATCTAAACTTGAAAAAAATGAGTTAAACATTAGCAAGGAAGGTATTTGTTTGCACGATTTATTAGAAGATGCTATTTCTCATATAGAGTTAATAGTTGAAGACAGGCAAGGCCTTATAAATACAGAACTTTTAGCTACAGAAACCTCTGTATTAGCAAATGAAACACATTTTATTAATGTGCTGGTAAATGTTTTAGATAATGCCATTAAATACTCGCCTGATAAACCTGAAATTAGCGTAAAAACACAAAATGTAGGAAATAGTATTTTGGTTAAGATTAAAGATAGAGGTAGTGGTATGAGCAAAACGGCAGTTAAACGTGTTTTCGAAAAATTTTATAGAGAACACACTGGAAATATACACAACGTAAAAGGTCATGGTTTAGGTCTGGCTTACGTAAAAAGAATAGTAGAAGACCATAACGGTCATATATCAGTAATAAGTGAAAAAGGTAAAGGAAGTACTTTTACAATTAAACTTCCATTAATATCATAATACTATGGATGAACAAGAAAAAAAAATATTATTAGTAGAAGACGATCCAAATTTTGGAACCGTTTTAAAAGATTATTTAATGATGAATGACTACGCAGTAGTCCATGCTAAAAACGGTATGGAAGGCTTCGAAAAATTTAAGAAAGACGATTACGATCTTTGCATCTTAGATGTTATGATGCCCTATAAAGATGGTTTTACCCTTGCTAAAGAGATTAGAGAAAAAAATGCTGAAGTACCTATCATTTTTCTAACAGCTAAAGCCATGAAAGAAGATGTACTTAAAGGGTATAAAGTAGGAGCTGACGACTATTTAAACAAACCGTTTGATAGTGAAGTGCTGTTGATGAAGATAAAAGCAATCATGCAACGCAAAGGCGCAGATACAGTAGTAGATAGCAAACAATTTGAATTTAAAATCGGACACTTCGATCTTAATTCTAAACTTAGATTTTTAACTTACAAAGGTGGAGAGGCTACAAAATTATCGCCAAAAGAAAATCAGTTATTACGCTTATTAGCATTACATGAAAATGATTTAATGCCAAGAGAATTAGCATTAACTAAAATATGGAGAGATGACAATTACTTTACCTCTAGAAGTATGGATGTCTACATCGCTAAGCTTCGTAAATACTTAAAAGTGGATGATAAAGTAGAAATTCTAAACATCCATGGAGAAGGTTTTAGATTAGTTGTAAATCCAGATTAAATAATTAAAACACATGTAAATTTTTTATAAAGAAAAACCACTGCAAATGCTGTGGTTTTTTTTTAGTATTTTATTAGTGCTAAATCACGTTCATTTTTAATGGAAGATTTTGCGTCTAACTTTACTTGCTTAATTTCTTCTGCAATACTATTTTTATAGCTCAAATTATTACACGCGTTATCTATCTTCTTTAGCATCGATAACAGTTTTTTTATCATGATAACATCGTGTTTACAATACGTTCTTAAACCAACCATAACTTGGTAAAGTAGATCTTTAAAAGTTATAGTAGACATTGAGGCTTGAACATCCTCCAATAATACAACATTTAAATTTTCGCTTTTATCTACTCTAATTATAAAGAGTTTTGTAAGATAATCTATTGCAATTAATGCAGTTCCAGGATCGTTTATTCCAGGAGACATTGCTTTTAAAGCTATTTCTGTAAGCTGTTTAAAAGCTAAAACATAATTATCCTCAATACGTTCGCCTTTACCAAATTCAAAAAATGTAAATAGTCGCTCTAATGTATTGTCTTCTACTTTTTTACTAGTTTTAAACAAATGCATATCGTCTAAAATAAAAGTGCCTTTAGTAGGTGTAATGTGTATTTTAAAATTTTCTTTTAATGCAATTTCGGCAATTTTATAAAGAGATACATTTTGTAAATACCCGGTTTTACGAGAAGTATAGTTCACCCAATTCTCATTAATTTTTAAATCTTTGTCTTCATCATCTTCGTTTTCAATTAGTGCTTTTAAACGTGTTTCCGAAATTTTAAATATTTTATCCATAATATTATTTATCTGTATTTCTTGAGAAATTGAATGGATAAAATAGATAAATGCTGCAAGGCAGTTTAGCATAAAAAAGATAGCAACCAAAATGGAAGAACCAGGTAATTGATATTTATTGCTATTGGGCTCTATATAGACTAAAATAAAAATACAATATATTATTGTTGCTAGATAAATGCCAAGTATAATTTGGTGTCTACGATTTGATATTAATCCTGGTAATAAACGTGGTGAGAAATTACTTGATGCCTGACTTAATAAAATCATTACCATGGAAAAACTAAAGACCATTATAGAAATTAATCCACCAATAGAGGTAGTAAGTAATGCCCTTGCAGTTTCTGTATTATTAACCACAAAGTTTGGAATGATTTTAAGTAAATATGTTGTCATACCAAGTTTTTCAAGGTACAACATAACATAGGCTATAAGGCAACCTAATAATCCAATTAAAGACGGGTAAAATGCTATTTTATTTTTTAATTTGTATATAATTTTAAGGGAGTTCGTAATTTTTTCTATCATAAAAATTAATAATTTTTAAGTTAACGCTACTGCTATTAATACAATAACTCATTTACATTTTAGTGTTAAGGCTAGAGATTACATCGTTAAAGACAAAATTTAAATCAAACCACAATGTATTTTTATTTCGCTTAAACCAAGTAAGTTGCCGTTTTGCATAACGACGTGAATTTTTCTTTATTTCTTCTATAGCAAAATCGAGTGTGCATTCCCCTTTAAAGTACTTAAAAAGTTCTTTGTAACCAACAGTATTTAAAGCATTAAGATGTTGTTTATTAATTAAGGGTTTTACTTCTTCCAGTAATCCTTGAGCTAACATAACATCTACACGGGTATTTATGCGGTTGTATATAAGATTTCGATCTGCAGTTAAACCAACGGTTATAGTATTAAAATTGCGCTTCATGTTATTTTTATTTAAAAATGAAGAATAAGGTGCTCCACTGCCATTACAAATTTCTAAAGCGCGTATAACCCGTTGTGGATTATCTAAAGCTATAGTATTGTATGTTTCTAAATCTAAATGTTTTAGCTGAAGTTGAAGTGCTTTTAAACCATTGGCTCTAAGCTCAATATTTAACTGTGCTCTAATGTTCTTATCCACTTCGGGAAAATAGTCTAACCCTTTAGTTACCGCGTCGACGTATAATCCAGAACCTCCAACCATAATAACGGTATTGTGGCGTTTAAATAATGTATTTAAGGTTGCAATAGCGTCTTTTTCAAACGCACCAACGTTGTAATTATCTTCTATAGATTTATGATGAATAAAATGATGATTGGCTAGTGCTAATTCTTGAGGGGTTGGTACTGCGGTACCAATTTCCATTTCTTTGTAAAACTGCCTTGAGTCTGCCGAAATTATATCGGTATTAAAGTGCTGAGCTAATTTAATACTTAAACTTGTTTTACCTATAGCGGTTGGACCCACAACGGAAATTAGATTTTTGTTTTGAGTACTCAAAATATTAAATTAATCTTTATGTAACTTATAACCGCATTTATAGCAGTACCCGGCCTTATCCTTATGTCTTGTTGCTAGACAATTTTGACACGACTGAGAATTGAGATGAATATTCTCTAGTTCGGCATTATTTTCCTCCTCTTTTTTATTGGTGCTCTTAGTATATTCTGCCGAAACAATACCAGTTGGTACGGCAATAATACCATAACCCATTATCATAATAACAGTGGCAAGAAATTGACCTAATGCCGTTTGAGGCGCAATATCTCCAAAACCAACTGTAGTTAGCGTAACGATACACCAGTATACGCTTTTTGGGATGTTTGTAAATCCATTGGCTTCTCCTTCAACTAAATACATAAGTGTTCCAAAAATGATGGATGCTATAACAACAGCAAATAAAAATACAGATATTTTTGCGCGACTCGCTTTTATAGCTCCAGCTAAATGATTAGAAGCTCCTAGATATCTAGCCAATTTTAATATTCTAAATACTCTTAATAGCCGCAGTGCTCTTAAAGCTACTAGTGCTTGTCCGCCAACAAAAAAGAATGACAAATACATTGGTATAGTAGAGAGAAAATCTATGATGCCAAAAAAACTAAAAATATATTTTTTAGGTTTGTTTACTGTAATAACTCTAGCAATATATTCTATTGAAAATAGGATAGTTACTACCCACTCGCCTACATAAAGTAAAGTATGATATTTAGCATCAATCCAACTGACACTTTCAAGCATGACTAATATAATACTAGCAATAATAAAAATAAGTAACACAACATCAAACAATTTCCCTGAAGGTGTATCTGCTTCATAGATAATTTCATAGAGTTTATCTCTCCAAGTCTGTTTTTTTGTTTTACTCATAATTCAAAAATACTAAAAAGATTATGCTTTACTCTTAGACTCAAACCCTAAAATTTTGAGGCGTTTATTTTTGCGTAAATAACTTTGTATTATATGTTGGGTGTCTTTGTTATTTTCCATTGGGATAATAATACTTTTTAGAATTTCTATTTTACTTAATTGGTGATTTAAATTGTAAAAACCATAACCTTTAAATACACCGTTTTCAATTAAAACAGCACTACGCTCATCTATGTCGCGACCTCGATCTATAATAATCATATTTTTATTTACATAGGTGTGCTTATTTATAAAGGTTTGCACCCGATTATTGTATAAGTCCGTATGTTCTTCATTAATACAGGCACCTTCACATTCTTTAAAACTATATTTATAACAATTGCTTAATGTTTTTTCAAGCCCTGTAAGTTTTAGGCACAGATTATAATTTTCGGTGGCGTCGTTTAATAAAGCTTTACCACTTTGCCTATTTGTAAAAGTTGTTATCGCATTTTTTCTGCCATCTGCCGGCTCAATATTTAAATTTATATAGCCGTTATTATCTATAGAACGATACAACCCATAAGAAAATAAGGCGCGCTTTTTGGCTCTATTTAAACTAGGTTTATTAGCTTTAATCTCTTGTTTTTCTTTTAAAAGAGCGATTAATTCGCTTCCAGTAGCCTCATAAGTAACAGTTGCCACTTGCAACTGTATTTTTTTAGACTTTCTATCCGTTCCTGTAAAATGTTGATTAATCCGTTTTTTAATATTCCTACTCTTGCCAATATATATAATATTTCCATCTTTGTTATGGATATAATAAACTCCAATTACCGAAGACATTTTAGCCATAATCTCTATCAGTTTTGTTTCTAATTGTAGTTTAGGATCTTTACGCAAAAATTTTTGAATAATAGTTTTTTCTACATCCTTACTCAATAATAATTTAAAGAGTTTTACTGTTGCTAAAGCATCACCAGAGGCACGATGTCGATCTGTAACAGGAATTCCTAGAGAACGTACTAATTTACCTAAACTATAAGACGGTAAATCTGGGATTAGTGTTTTGGCTAATTCTACAGTACATAGCATTTCGCGTTCAAAATCATACCCCAAGCGCTTAAATTCTGTAGTTAGTATTCTATTATCAAATTGAGCATTATGCGCCACTAGGATGCAGCCTTTAGTAATTTCTACAATGCGTTTAGCTATCTCGTAAAACTTAGGCGCACTTTTTAACATATTGCTGTTAATACCTGTAAGGTTTACTACAAATGGTTGAATGTCTCTTTCAGGATTTACCAACGTTATAAACTGATCTACAATATCATGCCCATTAAATTTATAAATTGCAATCTCTGTTATGCCCTCTTCATTAAACTTGCCGCCAGTGGTTTCTATGTCTAATATTGCGTAAATAATATTTGTATTTTGTTGTTAAACCAATTGTTTTTATAAAGATAGAATGGGTAGTAATCTGTTGTATAAATGTGAGATTTCCACGCTTTGTTTGCAATTACAATTTAATTATAAACTCGCTTACCAAAGATACTACTTCCAACACGAACCATTGTACTACCGCAAGCTACTGCTAATTGGTAATCGCCACTCATTCCCATGCTAATAATTTGGAAATTACAAGTTTCAGATGTCAGTTTTTTTAAATTATCGAATGTTGATTTTAATTGTCGAAATTCCTTTTCGATTTGGTTAATGTCATCTGTAAACGTTGCCATACCCATAACACCAGTTAATCTTATGTTTTTTAATGCCGATAAGTCTTGCGATTGTATTGTGCTATGAGCTTCCATTGGATCCATTCCAAATTTAGTGTCTTCTTCTGCTATTTTAATTTGAAGCAAACAGTCTATAACTCTGTCGTGTTTTATGGCTTGTTTATTAATTTCTTTTAATAATTTAAAACTTTCTACGCCATGAATTAATTGCACAAAAGGAGCCATGTATTTCACTTTGTTTCTCTGAACATTCCCAATCATATGCCACGCAATATCTTTTGGCATGGCTTTATGCTTTTCAACCATTTCTTGAATTTTGTTTTCTCCAAAAATCCGCTGTCCACTGTCATAGGCTTCCATTAAGTCGCTAATAGGTTTTGTTTTAGAAACAGCAACTAGTGTTACGTAATCTGGCAGCGTAGCTTTTATAGTGTTCAGGCTTTTTTTAATACTCATTTTATATTTTAATAATTATGCTTATTTTTTATCGTCAAAATTCCTTGTGGCTCCCTATGATTAAAACTCATAAATGGTAACGCCACTCCTTAATTTAGGCTCGATATAAGTGCTTTTTGGCGGCATTTTAAGACCATCGTCTGCAATTTGCTTCATTTGTTTTATTGTAGCAGGCAGCATGCCAAAACCAACTTTAAAGGTACCACTATCAATTTTGCTTTTAAGGTTTATAATGTCCTTTTTTCCACTTAAATACGCTATACGTTTATCACTACGTAAATCTGTAATGCCTAAGATAGGTTTTAGTATGGTTTGATAGAGTAGCTGCGCATCAAGCGCGTCTAAAGACGTTTGAAACTCATAATTAGTTTTGCGCAAATACAATGAATAAAATTCGCCATCTAAATACATACTAAAATGATGATGTTTAGACGGTTTATATGGCATAATTCCTCTATTTTCAATGCGATATAATGCATCTAATTGAATCAAGAATGTTTCTTTAGTTAATCCGTTTAAATCTTTAACAAGTCTATTAAATTCATGTATTTTTAATTCGGATTCAGGAATTAAAAAACTCATAAAATAATTATAAGATTCATTGCCTTTGTGGTTTTTATTTTCAGCCTTCAATTCATTACAAAGTAATTCAGAAGAAGACGAGCGGTGGTGTCCATCTGCAATGTAAAGCGTCTTCATGTTATTAAAAGCCTCGGTAATTCTATTTATATGTGCCTTGCTATCTATTTGCCATAAATAATGTGTATCACGATAGGTGGTTGTAAATTCAAATTCTGCACGTTGTTGTTGTACATCATTTAAAATATTTAAAATTGTATCGTTATCTGGATAAGTAAGGAGTACAGGCTCTGCATTAAATCCTACGGTTTTTAAATAATCTTTAAAAAGGATTTCGCGACTTGCTATGGTATCTTCGTGTATTTTAATAACATCATTTTTGTAATCTTCCACACTTGCCGCAGCAATAATACCATTAAAAGTTTGCCGATTGCGATCTACAATTTTATAGATGTAAAAAGAAGCCTTTAAATCTTGCTTAAAAACACCATCTTCTTTAAATTCTGAGTAGCGGTTTTTAACCAATTGATAGCGCTCTACACCGGAAATTTCTTTGGCATATTTATAGCCAGGATTTACGATATGTAAAAATGAAAACGGATTATAATTTAAACGCGCTTCCCTTTCTATTAATGTGTAACTTTGGTAAGAGCGAGAAGCTACAAGACTCACTTTATCTCGTGTTGGTTTTACTGCGCGAAATGGTTTTATGTTTGCCATGTTCAGTTTTTTTAAAAAACAGGTGTTTATGTAATTCTTTCTATTTTTATAAATTTCTTTAGTTCACCATAGCCTTTTGTGTTAATTAATTAACCTGACCAAAAACTAAATTTTTATATCTCTAACCGTTAAAAAAGAAGCACCTAAAAAGTACTGTTACATGTGCCAAACTCCTTAATTGTAGATTTGTATAAAAAAGATTGCCTAGTTATTTAATTGTTTATCCTAGTCATGGTAGTCTACTTGAGAAATTGCTTTGCAATGGTTTCAGCTTTTCTACTATTAGTATAATCGTAAAAACCTTCACCAGATTTTATTCCTAGTTTTCCAGCACGAACCATATTAACCAACAAAGGGCATGGCGCGTATTTTGGATTTTTAAAGCCATTGTACATAACATTTAGTATCGATAAACACACATCTAACCCAATAAAATCTGCTAGTTGTAATGGTCCCATTGGGTGTGCCATTCCTAATTTCATAACGGTATCTATTTCTTTTACTCCAGCAACACCATTGTATAATGTTTCTATAGATTCGTTAAGCATTGGCATTAAAATTCTATTGGCAACAAATCCAGGATAATCGTTTACCTCTGTTGGAACCTTACCTAATGTTTTAGATATTTCCATAATGGTTTTAGTAACATCGTTGCTAGTATTATAGCCTCTAATAATCTCAACCAATTTCATCATGGGTACAGGGTTCATAAAATGCATTCCAATAACTAGTTCTGGACGAGAGGTTGCAGCCGCAATTTGAGTTATGGATATAGATGAGGTATTCGTGGCAAGTATTGTATCTTTTTGGCAAATTTTGTCTAGCTGCTTAAAGATATTTAATTTTAACTCAATATTTTCTGTAGCAGCTTCTACAACTAAACGCACCTGTTTTACGCCTTCGTTGATGCCGGTGTAAGTGGTTATATTCCCTAAAGTTTCAGCTTTATCTGCTTCAGAAATTGTGTTTTTAGCAATCATTCTATCTAAATTCTTAGAAATAGTTGCTAACCCATTTTTTAAGGAAGCTTCACTAATATCTATTAAATGCACCTTGAAATTAGATTGGGCAAAAGTGTGAGCTATACCATTTCCCATGGTTCCTGCTCCAATTACTGCTATGTTTTCCATATGGCTATCCTTAGTCCTTTCCTAAAGAAAGAATACTGTTGTGTTTATTTGCCTTGTTCATGCTGAATTTGAATGAAAGAAGGTGTTTTTTAATTATATATATTAGTTGAATCATTTATTTGTTTTCAGTGTTTTTATGAAATTGTAATACTCTTTTATTTTTACTAAATAGGATATTGCTTATTAGAAGTTATTTTGTTTTCTTAGTAAGACTGTAAACTATAACTCATAGTTAATGTTTAAAACTGATCTATAATCATGCTTGCTACACGGAGCGCTTCTGTGCCATCATGCAAAGAAACAATGGGTTTTGTGTTATTTTTTATAGCATCAGCAAAACTTTCAAGCTCGTCTAATATGGCATTATTGGTTGGTACGTTTGGATTATCAAAATAAATCTGCTTTTTAACGCCTTCCGCATTCTGCAGAATCATATCGAAATCTCCTGGCGTTTCTGGAGCGTCTTTCATTTTTACAACTTCGCATTTTTTTTCTAGAAAATCTACAGAAATATAAGCGTCTTTTTGGAAGAAGCGTGTTTTGCGCATATTCTTTAATGAAATTCTGCTTGCCGTTAAATTGGCTACACAGCCATTAACAAATTCTATTCTAGCATTTGCAATATCTGGAGTAGCACTAATAACGGAAACGCCACTTGCCGAAACGCTTTTAACTTTAGATTGTACAACGCTAAGAATAATGTCAATATCATGAATCATTAGATCCAAAACCACAGGAACATCTGTTCCTCTTGGATTAAATTCTGCCAAACGGTGTGCCTCAATAAACATTGGGCTGTCGAGTTGATGTTTAATCGCCATAAATGCGGGATTAAAGCGCTCTACATGTCCTACTTGACCTTTAACACCATGTTCCGCAACTAGTGTTCTTAAAGTTTCCGCCTCCTCAACAGTATTCGTTATTGGTTTTTCAATAAAAATGTGTTTGCCTTTTGCAATGGCTAGTCTTGCACAATCGTAATGCGAAAGTGTTGGGGTCACGATATCTACTACATCTACGGCGTTTATTAAAGCTTCAATAGAATTATAGTAGGTATAGCCAAATTCTGCTTCTACTTTTTTACCATTATCTTCACTAGAATCGTAAAAACCAACAAGGTTATATTTTTCAGATTGATTAATTAATCTTAAATGAATTTTACCTAGGTGTCCAGCACCTAAAACTCCAGCGTTTAGCATTCTATTTACGTTTTTAACAAAAATAGCTTTTTTGAAGCAGAAATAATAATAAAAATGACGGGTTTCAATTAGAAGATTTTAGTTATTTTTAACCCACTAAACTTTCCAGATTTTGCAAGATACTTTTAAACACAAAGGCTTAAGACAACAATTAGTTACAGTACTAAAAGATAAAGGCATAACTGATGGAGCGGTTTTAAATGCCATTGGTAAGATACCACGGCATCTATTTATGGATTCTGGATTTTTAGATCATGCTTATCAAGACAAAGCGTTTCCTATTGCCGCCGATCAAACTATTTCGCAACCCTATACTGTTGCTTTTCAAACTGAATTAATGGAAATTAAAAGCGGTGATAAAGTTTTAGAAATTGGAACAGGCAGCGGTTACCAAACTGCCGTGTTATGTTATTTGGGTGCTAAAGTTTATAGTATAGAAAGACAACAAGAATTGTTTAAAAGAACGAGCAAGTTTTTGCCTAAACTTGGCTTTAGAGCTAAAAAATTAATTTTTGGCGACGGTTATAAAGGTTTAAAATCAGAAGCTCCTTTTAAAAGTATAATTGTAACAGCTGGTGCGCCTTATGTGCCAAAGCCATTATTAGCACAATTGGAAATAGGTGGACGTTTAGTTATTCCGGTTGGTCAAGACGTACAAATTATGACTCTTTTTGTTAGAAAGGGACCAATGGAATTTGATAAAACCGAGTTTGGCGCGTTTAGATTTGTGCCTTTATTAGAGAATAAAAATTAGTATTTAGTAGGTAAGCAATTATGTTTAATATGTACGCATTTTTTAGACAATAATTATTTACCCATAGGTAATTCGAGAGATAAGGCTATTCCCAATCTGTTATCGTCATGAGGTAAGAATGTTTCTGCATTAGAAACAGTATAGTAAAACTTAAGATTTAAAGCCAACAAATTAAAGGCAACAAAGGGTCTTAAAATAGCCTTTACTTTTTTGCTATTAAATAATAAACTGGTACTAAGACCTCCTTTCATGCCAATGGCAGTACTTCCAAATAGAATGCCATACGCTCCTTGCAAATTAATGCCATGAAAGTACTTTTTTCCTGTAAAAATAAACTCGTATCCAATTTTAGAACTAAAAGAATTATTAAATTCTGCTAAGTGATCTATAGCGCTATAATCTATATCATTTAAACCCACACTAATAATACCGGTAAAACCAGCATGATAACCAATTTCTCCTACTAATATCTGACTATAACTAAATTGGGATAGGCATAAAATAAAGAACAAGAATTTTATTACTTTCATAAGTTTATAAAAATGTTTAGTATAGACCTTGGCTGGCCTTTAAGCTTGTTTAATTAGCCTTGGGGTTCTTAACTCAATAATTTCAATTTAATTGTTTAGGATTACATGACTCATTTTACTTGGTGAACCCAATGTTAAAAAAAGGTATCGCCTTTAATATTTATGCAGTTACTTGCAAAGAACTTAGGGTATAAATTTTAAATCAACCTTTTAATTTTTATGATAGCAGATTCCTGATTTGGCGAAAATTCGTTAAAAACTAAGTCCGAATAGCAATGCGTCGTCAATAAAACCGCTTTGGTAGGACCGTACATAATCCAAACGCAAAAATCTAAATTTTCCAAACCCAATATTATCCAAACCAATAGAAAATTCATTGTAGGGTTTATTGTCTTGAGTAAAAGCTGCATTTGCACCAAGAATAAGATTAAAGTTAAGCTTGTTAACTAGTGGTATTTTATTTAAAATGTAACCATTAAAACGATGTTCTATATGACATTCTGAATATGTACTATTCGAGCTTAATGTATAGTAGGGTAAATTTTTAAATGAATTTAAATAAGAACCGTCTAATTTTATTTTAACTTGATTGCCATTAAAATGATAATAATCCATAAAGGCAATCTTGTCTGCATTTAAAAATGCACCTCCACGGATATTGTACTCAAATTCACCTTTATTTCCAGCATCCAAGCGTTGTCTTAATCTGGCTTTAATTTGGTCGAAATTATAATTGCTTTCAGTGGCTGCAAATCCTTTTTCGTAACCAATAGATAATGTTGGAAATTTTCCATTAGGAATATTATACTTTCCATCTGGATAGCTTAAATAGTCCTGAGCAAAATTAATTGTGGCATTAATATTTAACTTGACAATATTGTGCGTTTTAAAAGGTTTTGAGGTAAAGTCCGTTTCATCTAAGGGATTATTACTAGTATAATTTTTATTTTCTTTATTAAAGAAAGCGTAATCTGTAGTATTAAATAAGGCTTTTCTGCGCTCGAAGGCTATATTTGAATTTAATCTAAAACCATTAAATACTTCTTGAAAGTACTGTGCTTGAACATAACTTTTATCGTAGAGCTTCATGAAATTGTCCTCAAAAAGTAAGCTCGTTAATAAATTACCTAGATTAGAAATTGGATTAGAACTATTAAACTGTTCGGTTTTAATCCCACCGGAAAGCGAAACAAAGCGATCGTTAATATTGTTAAATTTATAATTTATGGCAGCTGTTCCACGCAAGCGGTTGTCCGCTTCTCCATAATTTATATTTCCTGAAATGTTTAAAAATGTTTTATAATCGTCAATTTTTTTAGTGTACCGCATTCCAATAGCTCCATTCCAACCTTGCACGGTATTAAACGATATTCTGGATAGTGGCGAATCGATACTAAAATTGGTTTTTTTTTGCGAATTTTGGTAGCTATAACCACCTAATAAATTTTTTATCTTAAAGGTATTATTCTTTTTGTCCACAGAATCTAAGTAGGGTTTGGATTCTTTAACCAGTTGAATGCTGTCTTTTTTTATGTAGTCTGTAGATTCTTCTACTGTTAGTGGAACAGGACGTTTTGCTTTCCAAAACAAAAAATCTTTTTTGTTAGAATTATCTTCAAAAGATAAAATTTCCCTTGTAAAATATTTAGGACCAAATCCTGGGTTAAAGTTATAATTGCTGTAAACAGCAGTAAATCTACCCTCGCCTTTTATACCAAAAAGCCCATATTTAAAATCTAATGTCTGTGAAATTAAAGCCCATATATTATCTGTTCTAGAAAAAGAGAAGGTTTGTTTTACTGTAAGTAAATCTATTGGTAAAATTCCGGTACGCTTTCCACTAATAGTAACGTCTGTGGCATACAATACCCATTGGTCTTCCACTATATAAAGGTAACCCGAAAAGGCAGCATCGTTATCTCGTTTCGGTGTTATTAGTATTTTATTGATGAGGTTGTTATTATCATCAAAAAAAGTACCTTCTAGTTTATACTTATAGTAATTAAAGGCATAGTCTGCAATTGGAGAAATAACATTTTTGCCAAGATCGAAGGTGTTTTTATAAAAATTAAAATCTACATCTATAGCGTTATTAAAGCTGAAACCGCTAGCATCGCCACTTACTTTAGAAGCTAATATTTTTTCTTTTAAGCGTTTTGGTTTTTGGTATTCAATTTTAGAAATGGTTTCAGATAGATAGATAATACCGCTTCGTGTAGAATCTAATCCTCCACCAAGATCACCAACTTCTTGTCCTAATATTTTTTCGGGAGCGTCTACAATTTTTATTAGGCCACGCGAATAAAAATCTGCTTTGTATTCACTTAACTTTTCAAGTATTTCTTTGCGTTTGGCAATGGTATTTCTAATAATCTGATTGGCAGGGTTTTCTTCGGAATTAATGATAACTTCACTTAAAGAAATATTTTCTTTTTGAAGAGTAATGTCTAAAACATATGGAAAAGAGGTTATAGAGACTTCCTTTTTAAGCGTTTTATATCCTAAATATTGAAAGACAACTGTGTGTGTTCCAGTTTTGGATAAATCTAAAGTGTAGTTACCATCATCGTTAGTAGTAGTACCTGTGAAGGTGTTATTTAAGTAAACACTAACAAAAGGTAATGTTTCACCTGTATTAGAACTGACGTTTCCGGTAATTTGTGCAAAGGATAAATTGGCGATAAGTATTAAAATGTAAGGTAGTAGATATTTAATCATAGAATAAGTTTGCTCTTAATATTATAGAGGCTATATTTTATAAAATGGTTGCCTAAAGGTTGGTCAAACATAAATAAAATAAACAATTACCGTTTTAATTTTAACGCAACTTTAATTAAAGTCTTTTTTTATACGTGCTAAATTACGTTTATTGTCACGATCTTTTATAGTTTCGCGCTTATCGTAAAGCTTTTTACCTTTAGCTAAAGCAATATCTAGTTTTGCAAAACCTTTGTCGTTTAAAAATAAGCGCAAAGGAATAATGGTTAAACCACTATTAGTTACTTCTTTTTCTAATTTTTTTAACTCTTTTTTATTCAATAAAAGTTTTCGTTCTGCCTTTGGTACATGGTTGTAATAGTTACCATAAACATATTCTTGAATGGTCATGTTTATAACAAACAATTCATTATGTTCATTAAATTCGCAAAAGCTTTCTGCTATGGATGCTTTGCTATCGCGAATAGATTTAATTTCTGTTCCAGTTAATACTATTCCAGCAGTATATTTATCTAATATTTCGTATTGAAATTTAGCTTTTTTATTAAGGATGTTTATGGTTTTCTGCATGTTAAGGCAAAGCTAATAAATTATGACAATACTACTGTAAAATTCTATTATATCTTTATTCTTAGTTTCTTTTCGATTACCTAAAATCAATTACCCAAATGCGTAATTACCGGACTGGGCTACGAATATATCTCTCCTGTTAATACGGTTTTAGTAAAAACCACTAGAGTAGTAGTAATAAGGTTTTTAACTTAAACTATGAAATGAATTTTTTGTGTACCAATAACTAAACATTTTATTAAGGAACCACCCATACAATTTAATGAAGCAATTAAAACATTATTTATAGCAATGGTACTACAAAAAAAGCGACACTAAACGTGATGTTTTGTGTCGCTTTTTTAAACTAACTAACTAACCATTACTTGAAAAACGAGAACATTTCTCAATTATTTTACTTTAACACAACTTTATGATTTTTAGAACTCTTCAACCACTAGATCGCCTTGGTTTCTAAATACTAATTGTTTATCGAAAGCATCTAATAAAATAATACTATCGGTTGTTACCTTACCAGATAAGATTTCTTTACTCAAAGCATTTAAAACTTCTTTTTGTATTACACGTTTTACAGGTCTAGCACCATACTCTGGGTCATATCCTTTTTCTGCTAAGTAAGTAATAGCTTCTGGTGTAGCATCAAAGGTAATACCTTGTTGGGCTATCATTTTTGTAACGCTCTTAAGCTGTATACTTACAATTTTTGTAATATCGGATTTGGATAAAGGTGTAAACAAAATGGTATCGTCTATCCGGTTTAAAAACTCAGGTCTCACGGTTTGTTTTAATAAGCCTAATACATCCACTTTTGCCGCTTCCATTGCAGTTTCAATGTCTTTTGAGGCGCTAAATCGCTCTTGAATTAATTGACTTCCCATATTAGAGGTCATAATAATGATCGTGTTTTTAAAATCTGCAATTCTACCTTTGTTATCGGTTAAATGACCTTCATCTAAAACTTGCAATAAAATATTAAAAGTATCAGGATGAGCCTTTTCAATTTCATCTAATAAAACCACTGAATAAGGTTTTCTACGCACCGCTTCTGTTAATTGCCCACCTTCATCATAGCCTACATAGCCTGGCGGCGCACCAACTAATCTGCTCACTGCATGGCGTTCTTGATATTCGCTCATGTCTATACGTGTCATGGCACTTTCATCGTCAAATAAATATTCTGCAAGTGCTTTTGCTAATTCCGTTTTACCTACACCTGTAGTTCCTAAAAATAAAAAAGTGCCAATAGGTTTTTGCGGATTCTGCAAACCTGCTCTCGAGCGACGAACAGCATCACTAACAGCAATAATAGCCTCTTCTTGTCCTACCACACGTTTGTGTAATTGGTCTTCTAATTTTAACAATTTTTCACGTTCACTCTGAAGCATTTTGGTAACAGGAATACCTGTCCATTTGGCCACAACTTCAGCTATATCATCATAAGTAACTTCTTCTTTAATTAATGAGGTCTCAGACTTAGATTGAAAATTTTTCTGAAGGGTTTCAAGTGTTTCTTGTGCTTGTTTAATTTTACCATAGCGTAATTCTGCAACCTTACCATAATCACCCTCACGTTCCGCTTTTTCAGCTTCTAGTTTAAAATTTTCTATTGATAGTTTGGTGTTTTGAATGTTATCCACAACGTCTTTCTCGCTTTTCCACTTAGCGTTAATTTTATTACGTTCTTCCTTTAAATTTGCTAAGTCACTTCTTAAAGATTTTAGTTTAACTTCATCTTTTTCACGTTTTATAGCCTCTATTTCGATTTCAAGTTGCATAACTTTTCTGTCTAACACATCAAGTTCTTCTGGTTTAGAGTTAATTTCCATACGCAATTTTGAGGCAGCTTCATCCATTAAATCGATAGCTTTGTCTGGTAAAAATCGATTGGTAATATAACGTGTAGAAAATTCTACTGCACCAATGATGGCTTCGTCTTTAATTCGAACCTTATGGTGTGTTTCATATTTTTCCTTAATACCTCTAAGTATGGAGATAGCACTTTCGGTATCTGGCTCATTAACCATAACTTTCTGGAATCTCCGCTCCAGCGCTTTATCCTTTTCAAAGTATTTTTGGTACTCATCTAGAGTAGTTGCTCCAATGGCACGTAGTTCTCCACGGGCCAGCGCAGGCTTTAATATATTGGCTGCGTCCATGGCGCCTTGTCCGCCGCCAGCGCCAACAAGCGTATGAATTTCATCTATAAATAAAACGATATCTCCATCACTATTGGTAACTTCTTTAATTACCGCTTTTAAGCGTTCTTCAAACTCACCTTTAAATTTTGCGCCAGCAATTAGTGCGCCCATATCCAAAGCAAATATTTGCTTGTCTATTAGGTTCTCTGGAATATCACCATCTACAATTCTGTGTGCTAAACCTTCGGCAATGGCAGTTTTTCCTGTTCCTGGCTCTCCAACTAAAATGGGATTGTTTTTAGTCCTACGTGAAAGAATTTGTAAGATTCTTCTAATTTCTTCATCACGACCTATAACAGGATCTAGCTTACCATCTTTTGCTAATTGGTTTAAATTTTTAGCATATTTATTTAATGAGTTATAAGTTTCTTCTTGACTTTGTGAGGTAACGCGGTCGCCTTGTCTTAATTCATTAATAGACGCCTTTAAAGCTTTTTCGGTAACGCCTTGGTCTTTTAAAACTTGGGCAATTTTACTTTTAGATTTAAATATGGCTAGAATTAAATGTTCAATAGAAACATATTCATCGTTCATTTCTTTTGCAAAAATTGAAGCCGCGTTTAAAGCTTTAGAAGCGTCTCTAGATATTGATAATTCGCCACCAGAAACTTTAGAAAAACTTTCGATTTGTTTCTCTAAAACTTGCTTAACCATTGGAACATTTACATTCATTTTCTTTAGAATGAAGGGTAAAACGTTTTCATCTACTTCAAAAATAGACTTAAAAATATGCTCGATTTCTATCTGTCCATTCCCTAAGCGCTGAGCAAGTTGTTGTGCTTGCTGTATAGCCTCTTGCGATTTTATTGTATAATTATTTAAATTCATAATTTTGTTTTAAGATTCTAAACTTGCGTTTTGAGTATTGTCTTTAATTTTAATTTATTTATAAAGATTATTTCAATTACCTTACCAAGAAAATAATTAAGACACAATGTCTGTTAGGTCTTGATTTTACATGACTTTTCGTCAGATTCTATAATTTGGAGATAGTTTAAACTACAGACTTCAATAGTTGAATTTATGGCTAAAAAAAGTTTAATAAAGTGTTGTCCATTGTCATGAAAACGCGTAACAATTAAATGTTCTGCTCCCAAAATTTCGGTCCGGAACAATCAAAAAAATAAATTTATGTTTAAAAAATTATTCGGTTCTAAAGCACCAAAGGAAGAGAAGCTATTGCCTTGGAAGCAATTAACTAATGCAAAGCAACTAGATACTATTAAAGAATTATCAAAAATTAAAACTCAAGTTATTTTTAAGCACTCAACGCGTTGTGGTATTAGCAGTATGGTAATGAATCAATTTACTAATGCTTACAATCTTGATGCTAATCTAGATTTGTATTATCTCGATTTATTGAGTTTTCGAGAAGTATCAAATGAAGTTGGTTACCAATTTCAAGTCATCCATCAATCGCCACAATTATTAGTTATAAAAAATGGAGTAGTGGTAGTGCATGCTAGTCATAGCGATATTAATGACATAGATTTGAGTACATATATAATTTAACAAACTCCCAAACGAAGTTGGGAGTTTTATCTAACTTCTAAAATTATACCGTGAAATAATGTCTTTTAGTTTTAATTTAAGATCTTCACCAGTATCAAAAACCATTTGTTCATTACTTGGAAAATGTAATTTTCTGTTTTTAAGGATTTCCAAATCTTCTGCTGTTAACGCTCTTTTGTCGCCTCTAACAGACGCATATAAATTATCGAAAACAAACTCACTCTCTAATGGAAAGCTCTCTAAAAGATGATTTTGCTTAATATTGCTATACACAACACTTGCAAAGACTTGGGTAGATTTGTATTGGTTATACTCGTTAAATCGGGCTTTAGCTGTTATAATTTTATCCTTTTTAATATCGTTACCAAGACTATCTTTTGCAACATTTCCATTAGCATCTAATACGTATTCCCAACCCTCTATAACATTCTTTTTTCTAAGAATTTGCCTTTCTGTAATTTGCTCTGGCGATACGATAATACGATTAAGTTGTAAAGCCATAGCATAATCATAAATAATTTCATGGTTTGTATTTGCATGATATACTGTCCAAAAATTATTTAAACCATAAGTATCAAAATTTAGTAAGTTGTTGTGTAAACGGCTTGGTATTATTTGATTTGTATGATTTTCGATAGCTACAATAACATAATTTGTTCCCTGATGATGTGCCACACCCATAAGCTGTCTAACCTCTTTAAAATTAGGATTTATGTGTTCTATATATTTTAGCGTTTTAAAAGCATTTCTATTGTCAATTTTGGAGTTGCTTTGCATTAATGCAACAGCAGTATTGTACTTGTAGTTAGAAACCTTGGCTCTATATTCTGCAATGGCATTTGAGTAATTGTTAAAATTTAATGCTACTAAATGACCATTAATATGTAAAGGCATTACTGCTTTTATTGCACGTTGTCTTTTTTCTAAAGCTAAATAGAGATCAAAAATATGCTGATATTGCTCAGGATTTCCATTTTTCTTTAAATAGCTTATAGTATTATGATTGTCTTTAACTACTTTATAAAATGCGTCTTGCAACATTATGATAAAATCTTGCTTGCGTTTTTTATCCTTATTGTGTTTTAGTCTTTTTATAGCATTACTGATAGCCTGGTCATAGTTACCAGAATGTAGTTGCTTTTCAATTTGTCTTCTTCCAACACAAGATGCTAGTAATAGAAGTACTATTGCATATATTGTAAATTTTTTCATCTTGTTGCGTATTAAGGGATTTATACTTTAGTATTAAAATCAATTAATATGCCAAAACAAAAAAAGCCTTAAACATGATGTGTTTGAAGGCTTTAATAAAAAAATTAAAATTGTTCTTATTTGTTCTTATTTGTTCTTTTTAGGATTAAATATTGGTAATAATTGCGATTTAACCTCGCCAAAACCAATTCTAGTGCCCTCTTTTTCGCAATGACCTCTCATAATTACAGTATCGTAATCATTAATAAACTTACGTTCTGAACCGTCATTTAATTTTATAGGCTTTTCGCCTCTCCAGCTTAATTCTAACATAGAACCATAAGAATCTGGTGTTGGTCCTGAAATAGTACCACTTCCCATCATATCTCCAGAATTTATTGGACATCCGTTAATGGTATGGTGTGTTAATTGCTGAGCCATACTCCAATACATGTATTTAAAATTGGAACGACTAACAACCGTTTCTTTGGCGTTTTCTGGTTGAATTGACACTTCTAAATTTATATCAAAACTTCTCTTTCCTTTCTGTTGTAAATACGGCAATTGCTTTTTTAAGGGCTTAGAGCTTTCCACACGATATGGTTCTAAAGCATCTAAGGTTACAATCCAAGGTGAAATTGAGGACGCAAAACTTTTGGCTAAAAATGGTCCTAATGGAACATACTCCCATTTTTGGATGTCTCTAGCGCTCCAGTCGTTAAATAAAACCAAACCAAAGATGTATTCTTCCGCTTCATTAATTGGAATTGGTTCGCCTAAATCGTTAGCATCTGTAGTAATAAAAGCCATTTCAAGTTCAAAATCTACCAACTTACTAGGGCCAAAAACAGGTTGTATTTCTCCAGCAGGTAAGGTTTGACCTTGAGGTCTATGTACAGGAATTCCAGAAGGAATAATGGAACTACTTCTACCATGATAACCAACGGGTATATGTAACCAATTTGGTAGTAATGCATTATCAGGATCTCTAAACATTGTTCCAACATTGGTGGCGTGTTCTATGCTTGAATAGAAATCTGTGTAATCACCAATTTGCACTGGTAATTGCATTTCAATTTCATCTAAACGAAATAGCACCGTTTCTTTATGTTTTAAATTGCCCTTTAAGGTCTGGTTGCTATCATCAAAAATCTCTGCAATTCTATTACGAACTAATCGCCATGTTTTACGGCCATCTGCAATAAAATCGTTTAGGGTGTCTTGCAAGAAAATATCATCTGTTAATGGAATACCATCAAAGTAACCTAATTGGTGTAAAGCTCCTAAATCTATTGCAGTATCTCCAATTCTTGTGCCTATGGTAATAATATCGTCTCGAGTTAAAAAGACACCAAAAGGAATATTTTGAATTGGAAAATCTGAATTCTTATCCACGTGCAACCACGATTTTCTGTCTGGATTATTAGCTGATAGAGGCATATATGAGATTGTTGATTTGTTGTTTATAAATTATAAGTAAATATATGTTTTTTCGATTATTTACAAAGCTAATTTCTTATTTTTGATAAATTTTTAACTATAACTATATTTTTGCAGTTTTTGTTTACCGCAGGCAAATTGTGAAAACAGAAAAACTTAAGCTTATGCAACGCGACGAACAAATATTTGAACTCATTCTAGCCGAAAAAAACAGACAGTTAAATGGCTTAGAGCTAATAGCCTCCGAGAATTTTGTTAGTGACCAAGTTAGGGAAGCTGCTGGCTCTGTTTTAACCAATAAATATGCTGAAGGATATCCCGGTAAACGTTATTACGGTGGATGTGAAGTAGTAGATAAAGTTGAAACTATTGCTATTGAGCGTGCTAAAACCTTATTTGGTGCAGCATATGCTAATGTGCAACCACATTCTGGAAGTCAGGCCAATACAGCTGTTTACCACGCTTGTTTAAAGCCTGGTGATAAAATTTTAGGTTTCGATTTGTCTCATGGTGGGCATTTAACACACGGCTCTCCAGTAAACTTCTCCGGAAAATTATATAATCCTGTATTTTATGGAGTAGAAGAGGCTACTGGTATTTTAGACTATGACAAAATCCAAGAAATTGCGACTCGCGAAAAGCCGCAACTAATTATTGCTGGAGCTTCTGCATATTCCAGGGACCTAGATTTTGAACGTTTTCGCAAAATAGCAGATAGTGTTGGAGCTATTCTTTTTGGTGATATTTCTCACCCTTCTGGATTAATTGCAAAGGGCATACTAAATGATCCTATTCCGCATTGCCATATTGTTACAACAACAACCCATAAAACGTTGCGTGGTCCTAGAGGCGGGCTTATTTTAATGGGAGAAGATTTCGATAATCCTTTTGGTATTAAGCTAAAAAGTGGCAACTTACGTAAAATGTCATCCCTATTAGATTCTGCTGTTTTTCCAGGCAATCAAGGCGGACCCTTAGAGCATATTATTGCTGCTAAAGCCATAGCTTTTGGCGAGGCATTAACCGATGAGTTTTTGCATTACATACTACAGGTTAAAAAAAATGCAGCAGTAATGGCTAAAGCTTTTGTAGCAAAAAATTACAATATTATTTCTAACGGCACAGATAACCATATGATGCTTATTGATTTAAGAAATAAGAACATTACAGGAAAAGAGGCAGAGCAAGCGCTTGTTAAAGCAGACATTACAGTTAATAAAAACATGGTGCCATTTGATGATAAATCGCCATTTGTAACTTCTGGTATTAGAATTGGAACTGCAGCCATTACTACACGTGGTTTAAAAGAAAATGATATGCAAGTTATTGTAGATTTAATAGATCAAGTTATAACCAATTACGATGATGAAGCTGTACTTAAAGCTGTTGCTGTTACGGTAAATACAATGATGAGTGGTTTGCCACTTTTTAGTATGTAAAAACGATTACCAGCATTTAGGCATTAAAAATTCCATTTTAAATAATGGAATTTTTTGGTTTTAATAGGTCCTGCGCTAAATGTAGTGTCCCAATAAAACCTAATAAAGTAATTTTTCATGACAAAAAGCATGAATAAAAATAGTATAGTTTATTATCTTTTATTGTGTTTTTCTAAAATTATAGTTAGGTAGTTAAGTAGTTTAGCACTATAAAAAGTTTTTACTCAAAAGTTATATGCTGGTAGGCACCTAAATCAGCAGAATTAGTTCTGTTAACCCCTAAAATATCTTGTGGCACTTGCAAAGCAAATGTTGGATCGCCTTGCGCATTTGCGTTAGAGTCGTTACCTATTATTAAATCGTTTTCAAGTGGTGCTCTAAAATCTGGATCTTGATTGCGAATTAAATTTTGGTAATGTGCAAGATCATTAAAATTATAATTTACACTATCGGGACTATTAGGCCCATCTTCAAAACGTATTAAACAGTTTAAAAATTTAAAATTAAAATTAACAGCAGCATCCACAACTTCATCAATTATAAGCTCTGGATTATCATTACCATAGATTATAGAATTATTAAAATTACATTGGGTTAAATCTGTTATAAAAATTGTACCATCTACATCCTCCATAAAATTATTAATTAAAAGCGCAGGAAATTGTCTAAAACTATTATTCCAATAATTAGCTATTGTACTGTGTGTAAAGTTATACGTTCCACCAAAAGTTAATGCAACAGAGGATTGCCCAGCAGTATTAACTACTAGGTTTTCAGCATTTATAGAAGTATTTCTTCCTAGAATGCCATAATTACTAAAATTGTATATTTTTGAATTAGTAATGGTTAACTTATCTACAGCAGCATCTGCATTACCATCTGCTAATATACCAACAGTGCCATTTTTAATAGTTGCGTAATTGATAACATTATTTACACTGTTTTCAAACAGCCAAATGGCTCCCCATTGTCCAGGAACTTCAGAAAAGTTAGGTTCTAGTCTGTCGCTTTCAAAAATAACTTCATTTTCCATGAGTTCTTCATCGGTACTTAAAGATCCATTAATTTGTAAAGAGGCGTTTTCTAAAACCAATAAACCAGAATTAGCGTGAAAATGAACTCTTGCACCAGCATCTACAGTTAGGGTTTGACCATTAGGAACTGCTGCATAGCCATAAATAACGTAAGGCTTTTGGTTAGTGAATGTTAATTCTGAAGATAATAACTCACGACCTTGGATTTCGGTTTCTATAGGAGTTCCATTTACAGAAAGTGTTAATGTTTCTATAATTCCTGTAGTATTATCGCGCTCTGGATAGATAAATATAGCATCTTTTACAAGTGTAACTAACGCTACGCTTTGTAGGTTACTGCCTGCATCAAAATTTATCTTATCTGTGTATAAAAACTCATCATCCAATAGTGTTTGGTCTCCAATATCTATTGTTGTCTCTACAAAAATAAACAAGCTGTCTTTAGCTTGAATTTGTACGTTAGTAAAAGTTTGTCCTGCATTACCATCTACATTTAATCTGTAGTTAGAACTTAATCCGCGTTCTAGAGCAATAGTTGGAATGGAAATATCGTCGTTACTTTTATTGTATACTTTTAAGTTATAGGTGCTTGATCCAATATTAGTAAACACAGTATCTAAGTACACCGTGTCTTTAGAAAATTCTAAATTTCCAGTGCTAGGCGAGAAGTCAAAATCTTGGCGGCAAGAGCTCCAAAATAATAACATACTAAAACAGGCAAGATAATAAAATGTGCGTTTCATGAATTTATAAATAATCGCTTGAAGCGACTAAAATATAACTTTTGATTTGATGTTTTAGTATAAATAACCTCTAATTATTAGAATTTAATGGGTTTTCTTTTCTTTTTCGTAGTTTAAAATTATTGCATTAAATTCATTTCCTATTTTAATAGTATAATCCAAAAGTTCAAGTTGTTTACTGGGTGCTAATAATTTACTATTAAGGCCTTTAGTATCAATCCATTCGAAAAATAGAAATTTTCTATCCTTTTTAATGTTTAGAGTATTAAACAGCAAGTCATCATTAAAAAGCTTATGCTTAGCGCTAAATAGATTAACGATATCTTCGTAAATAATAGGTTTAAAAGGTTCTACTTTACTTTTAAATAGTTTACCAATTAATCCAATAATTTTTATAAAATCAATATTACCATTTGGCGTTTTGCCATATAAATGAGGATTATTTTTAATATCTTCTAGAATCTGATTTCGGATGGTAACATTTAGTTTCTTAATATCTGCTACTTTTTCTTGTTCTAAACTCTTAATAAAAACTTCGTCTAATGTGTTTTTAGCTTTTTTTAATTGAATGACACTTCTTTCTTTTTCGTGAATTGATTTTACCACTAGTTGTTGCTTAATATAAAATATAGCGCTTATTTCTAGTGTATCGTTAATTTTTGCATCAATGGTGAATTCGCCTTTATTATTTGATAAGACTGTTTCTTTTGAAGTGAGATTTACAATTTTAATATCTTCAATAGTGGAGGTAGCATTGTAAATAATACCTTTAACCGTTTGTGCAGATAGCGATATGCTACTAATAAAAAGGAGGAACAGGTAGAGCGGTCTCAAATGGTATATTTTGGTTTGTATTTCAAAAATAGAATTACCACAATACTACTCTTCTAAATTATGAAACTTTAACAGCCGTTTTAAGAAATCTTAACTAAATAAGTTTGATATTTCAGAAGGTATACGAGCAGGTTTTTTTGTTTGACTGTTCATAAAACACCACTTTGTTTTAGATTGAGCTAACAGTGTTTGTGTTGTGTTGTTATAAATGTCTACTATTCTAGTGGAAGTTACACCTTCTGCATTTATTATATAGGTTTTTAATAACAATTCGTCATTTATAAAAGCAGGTTTTTTATAAGTAATAGTGTGCGCTATTAAAATCCAAAAATAATTGTCTTGAATTTTAGTAGAGGTTTTATGTATCCAATGCGCTTTGGCTATACTATTTACCCAATCGATGTAACGAACGTTATTTACATGGTTAAGATCATCTAAATCTTCTTTATTTACCGTTACTATTTTAGTGAAGGTTTTCAAGGCTATTTCTCAATAATTTGAACCTCAAACAATTTGTCCCATCGTTTACCAGTTACAAATATGGTTTGTGTTTGTGGATTATAAGCTATACCGTTTAACACATCTAGACCTTTATGTTTTGTAACGCGCTCTTTTAAAGGAGAGAAATCTATAACTGCTTCAGTAGCACCATTTTCTGGATTAATAATGACTACACCATTTTTCTGGTAGATATTGGAATAGATTTTCCCGTTAATCCATTCTAACTCATTTAGCTTTCCTATTTTACCCTTATTAGTATAAACTTGTATATAATCATCCTCAACCAAAGTTTCAGGATTTAGCAACCATATCTTTTCTGTCCCATCACTTTTATAGAGTATTTTATTATCATTGCATATGCCCCAACCTTCCTTGCTTTTTCCAAATTTAAAAGTACTTGTGCGCTTAAAAGTTTCAACATCGTAGATAAAACCTTTTCCACTTTGCCATGTCAGTAAATAGAGGTTTTTATTTAAAATGGTAAGACCTTCGCCAAAATAATTATCTGCTAGGTTAACATTATTTAAAACAGCACCAGTCTTGTAATTTACTTTACGTAATTTACTTTCTCCTTTTTGTCCCGTACTTTCATATAATTGGCCATTATAGAACTCTAAACCTTGAGTGTAAGAAGTTATGTCGTGAGGATAAGTATTTATAATTTTGTAACTGTATACCTTAGGAGCTACAGTGTTTAATATTGAAATGTCTTTAGTTACAGTTTCAATTTCCCCATTATATTTAATAGTAGCAACAATGGTATGACTTCCTAATTTAAAGCCGCTAAGTGCGGTGGTGTCTTTAATATTTTTTCCATCTAATGTGTAGCTAACCGATTCTATTTCTAAATTTTTAGGATTTTTAATACTCAAATTTAATGTTTCGTTTAAAACCATTGTATTATTGGTTGCATTTGTAGCAATGGAAAATTTTTTTTTAGCGGAATGACCTCCACAATTGGATAATGAAAACGCTAAAATTATGAGAGTTAGGTATTTGTATAGATTCATTTGTTACTGAAATTTGAGGCAAGATATTTATTAAAATTCAGTTTAAAAAATATTGCGATACATTTAAAAGATTGTATCTTTGCTGCGGCAAGTCCTACACAACTAGCTCCTGTTGAATCCTCCAGGTCGGGAACGAAGCAAAGGTAAATGGTTGTAGCAGTGTGATGTAGGTAGCTTGCCTTTTTTTGTGCCCAAAATTTAAAGTTTATAACCGTTATAACATTACCATTATTAAGTTTGCACGTGCCTAGAAGTTTGGTTTACTCTTCTTCTATTTTATAAGTCAATATTAGTTTTAGACTTTTAACTTTTCTACTTTTAACTTTTCAACTTAATTATATGTCTAAAGTTATATTAATTACAGGCGGTTCTTCCGGAATAGGTAAAGCTATTGGAATGTATTTAAAAGCAAATGGTTTAACGGTTTATGGAACAAGTAGAAGTCCAGAAAACTACCCTATGCATCCTTTTAAAATAATAGGTTTAGATGTTAAGGATGTTACTTCAATTCATGGCGCTGTAGCCCAAATTATTACTACAGAAGGGAAATTAGATATTCTTATTAATAATGCAGGTGTTGGAATTACTGGACCTATAGAAGAACTACCTGAAGCCGAAATTTTAAACAATTTTAATACTAATTTTTTCGGCCCAATTAATGTTATAAAAGCTGTTTTACCACATATGAGACAACAAAACAGTGGATTAATAATAAATATTACCTCTATTGCAGGTTTTATGGGTTTACCCTATCGTGGTATTTACAGTGCAAGCAAAGGTGCTCTTGAACTATTAACTGAGGCCTTTAGAATAGAGTTAAAAGATTTTAATATTAATATGGCTAACATTGCGCCAGGTGATTTTGCAACTAATATTTCCGCAGGACGATTTCACGCACCATTTAAAGAAAAATCTCCTTATAAAAATTACGAGCGTGTTTTAAAAGCTATAGATAAACATGTTAATAAGAGTAACGACCCAATAGCTGTTGCTAAAATGGTTTTAAAAGTTATAAAGACTAAAAATCCTAAAACACACTATAAAGTTGGTGCGTTTATGCAGAAATTTTCAATAGTTTTAAAATTTGTATTGCCCGATACATGGTACGAGAGGATGCTAATAAGGCATTATAAGCTTTAAATAACCAAAAAAAATAAGGCGTTAAATAGCAAATACTGATTTTAAGATTTAATTGTTTGGTTGTTAATTTGGAGTTTGGTATTTAAACATCGACATTTATTAATAGCTTTTTTGTTTTGTTAATATCATTTAATATTATTTTTTCTTCTGGCCTAAGTTAAATTGTAACTTTGTGCTGCGTTAAGGATAGAGGCGGCAACCTTTTTTTTGCTGGCATTTATGGCAAAAAAAAGTTATAGCAGATAGCCTGACCAAATAAATGCCTTAAAGCATTATTTGGGAACGCCCAAATTAAAAATCACAATTAAATATTTAATATGAAATTTTTTATAGACACAGCTAATCTTGCTCAAATTAAAGAAGCCGAAGATTTAGGGATTCTTGATGGTGTAACAACAAACCCATCGTTAATGGCTAAAGAAGGTATAACTGGAACAGATAATATTTTAAAACACTATGTTGCAATTTGTAACCTTGTTTCTGGAGATGTAAGTGCAGAAGTTATTGCCACAGACTTTGAGGGTATGGTAAAAGAAGGAGAAGCTTTAGCAGAATTACACGATCAAATTGTAGTAAAGTTACCTATGATTAAAGATGGCGTTAAAGCTTGCAAATATTTTAGTGATAGAGGTATAAAAACAAATGTAACTTTAGTATTTTCTGCCGGTCAGGCGTTATTAGCAGCAAAAGCTGGTGCAACGTATGTATCTCCTTTTATAGGTCGTTTAGATGATATTTCTACAGATGGTTTAAATCTTGTAGCAGAAATTAGACACATTTACGATAACTATGCCTTCCAAACACAAATTCTTGCGGCCTCTGTGCGTCATACCATGCATGTAATTGATTGTGCCAAATTAGGTGCAGATGTCATGACTGGTCCTTTGAGTTCTATAGAAGGTTTATTAAAGCACCCACTTACAGATATTGGTTTGGCTAAGTTTTTAGCCGATTATAAAAAAGGCAACTAAACAGTTACGGTTAAACATAAAAAAAAGTCCTGAAAATTAATTTTTAGGACTTTTTTTTAGCTTATAAATAAACTATTGATTTAGGATACCTAAAAGTTCTTGTTCAAAGCCAGTACCAAACATGTTGGCTTTAGAATTAATTATTTCTCCTTTACTGTTTAAAATAAAAACCTTTTGAATAGGCTTAACAGATAACGTTTCCTTAGACTCTTTGGGTGTTTTAAAACGATATTCGTTATGGTTTCTAATATCATAACGCTTTAAAAGTTTGGCTTGTTCTTTATAGGGTATAGAATCTACATTTATAGCAATATAATTAAATTCAGGATACTTAACTTGAAGTTCTTTTATGCGCTTATGAGTAGAAATTAAATTGTTTTTAAAATATTTTGACCAAAAGTATATGATAGTTGGTTTTATAATAAGCTTATAAATACTTAATTCTTTGTCATCCTTATTAAGTAAAGTAACTGCAGGAATTTTGTTTCCTGGTTTAAGTTTTTTATAAGACGTTACAAACTGAGTAGCAATGTCTATATCATTTGTATCGGTACTCTTTGCTTTAAAGGATTTTAGCATGGCATCGTAATCATTAGTATTCTTAGAGACGCTAATGAATTGAACTAGAACGAAATGTAATAAATTGTTTTTAATATCCTCATTACTTATTTTTTGATCTATAAGCTCAAGTTTGTCCAAGTTGTAATGTAAATCCAATTTGTTATAAAGACTGTCTTTAGAGTGGATAAAATGCTTTTGTAGGGCTATGTTATTAAAATGAAATCTTAAAAATGAAAGGTAAGGAGCATAATCTTTTAAACGTTCGTTATTATAGTCTATAGTAGCTCTATAATCGTAAAAATCTTTAGGAAGACTATTAAAGGCGTCCAATTCGGATATTTTGTAATTGGCTAAAGGATAGAGTTCTTTGTGTGCATAATATTCGAAGTCGATACTGGCTTTAGCAATATCATTAAATAACTCTGACGTTTTATTTCTTTTTTTAATGGTATTAAGCTTCTTTAATTTCCAATCTCTAGAGGCTTTATAAAGACTATCAAATTCCTTAGCTGTTTTTTGTCCAAATCCAAGAATATTGGCATCTTCTTGTTCATTTAGCAAATATACTTCCATTAAAAAATTGTTTTCCTTAGCACCTCTGCCAGTGTAAACCAAAGACTCATCGAAATCTAATGTATTTAAACGCAGCATTAAACTATCGTCTGGTTGTATAATTAAATTCTGATATTCTTTGCCGTCAAAAAAACCAAATAAACCAGGCTCAAAATCTTTTAATTTGTATGAAAACCTATTTTGATCGTTTAGTAAAACAGTATCTAAGGTCTCGTAAGATTTCATAATGACAACGTAATTACTGTTTGGGTTAATTATTTCGCCGCCAATAAAAGCTTTATTAGTGCCAGTGCCATCATTATCCTTTTTACAAGACAATACTGTAGCTGTAAATATTAAAATAAAGATTAAAAAATTATATTTCATATAAGGCTTGCGCAAATAATAGATACAAACAAAAGTATGTTTTGTATGAGTGTAGTGGTGTTAATGCGTTGTTAAATTGAAAATAAAATATGTTAATTAATTGATTTTAAAATTGTTGTATGGATATATATATCAATACTTTTGCTTTCTTAAACCGAAGATATTATTTACTTTTGCAAACGATTTTTAAGTTAAGAAGTAATAAGTTGTGCACGCTAATAGACTTGGTGTTGTAAAATTTATACCTGTGTCTTCTTGGCTACAGCTAAATAAAAAATAAATGTTATCAGTTTCAAATCTTTCGGTACAATTTGGTAAGCGTGTGCTTTTCGACGAAGTAAATACAACCTTTAATAACGGTAATTGTTATGGTATTATTGGTGCCAATGGTGCTGGGAAATCTACGTTTTTAAAAATAATTTCTGGTCAGCAAGAAGCTAACTCTGGACACGTCCATTTAGAATCTGGAAAACGCATGTCTGTGCTCACGCAAGATCATAACAAGCATGATGAAGATACGGTTCTAGACACAGTTTTAAAAGGCAACAAGCCATTGTATGCTTTAAAGAGTGAAATCGATGCTTTATATACAGATTACACAGATGCCAATGCAGAGAAAATAGGAGAGCTCCAAGTTCAATTTGAAGAAATGGATGGATGGAATGCAGACAGTGATGCTGCTGCAATGCTATCTAATTTAGGTATTAAAGCAGATTTACATTACACATTAATGGGTGATCTTGATGGTAAACAAAAAGTGCGTGTGTTATTAGCACAAGCACTTTTTGGAAATCCCGATGTACTTATTATGGATGAGCCTACTAATGATTTAGATTATGAAACCATTTCATGGCTAGAAAATTTCTTGGCTAATTATGACAATTGTGTAATTGTTGTATCTCACGATAGACATTTTCTAGATGCTGTTTGTACACATATTAGTGATATAGATTTTGGAAAGATTACCCATTTTTCAGGAAATTATACTTTTTGGTACGAGTCGTCTCAATTAGCAGCTAGACAACACGCACAACAAAATAAAAAAGCTGAAGATAAAAAGAAAGAATTAGAAGAATTTATTCGACGTTTTTCTGCTAATGTTGCAAAAAGTAAACAAGCAACGAGTAGAAAAAAGATGATAGATAAGCTTAATATTGAAGATATTAGACGCACTAGTCGTCGTTATCCTGCTATTATTTTTGAGCGCGATAGAGAAGCTGGGGATCAAATTTTAAATGTAGAAGGTTTAACGGCTACTTTAGATAATGAAGTGTTATTTAAAAATATAGACCTTAATCTTAATAAAGGAGATAAAGTTGTGCTTTTTTCTAGAGATTCTAGAGCAACAACGGCTTTTTATCAAATATTAAATAATAAATTAAAAGCAGACTCTGGCACTTTTAATTGGGGAGTAACAACAACACAATCCTACTTACCATTAGATAATAGCGAATTTTTTAATAATGATTTAACCTTAATTGATTGGTTGCGCCAATGGGCACAAACTGAAGAGGAAAGAGAAGAAGTAAACATTCGTGGATTTCTAGGAAAAATGATTTTTAGTGGAGAAGAAGCTTTTAAAAAATCGACCGTTTTGTCTGGTGGAGAAAAAGTACGCTGTATGCTTTCGCGTATGATGATGACAAGAGCAAATGTTTTACAACTAGATGAACCTACTAATCACTTGGATTTAGAAAGTATTACGGCATTTAATAATTCGTTAAAAAACTTTAAAGGTACGGTGTTATTTACAACGCACGATCATGAGTTTGCGCAAACTGTAGGAAATAGAGTAGTAGAGCTAACTCCTAATGGTGTAATAGATAAGCATACTACTTTTGATGAGTATATGCAAGATCCAAAAATTAAAGAATTAAGAGATAAAATGTATATGGTTACTGCGTAGTTTAGTATACATTGTTCAGTCTTACCAAATACTATTGCAAAAGCCTTAAAATTTAATATTTTGAGGCTTTTGTTTTGTGCCTTGTTTAAATGCATAGGTGGTACCTTATTATTTAATTAAAAACGACTCATACAAATACTAACCAGCTTCCATCTCACCACGAACAGCCTCAACTATACGTACTGCTTTATCTGTTTCGGTTTCATGCACGTATATTTCTGGCTGACCAACTAATGCCGAACCAAAGCCAGCTAACCTTCCAGATTCTGTTTCGTCTTTAATCACAGGGTGTATACCTTCATCTTCTAAACGTTGTTTTATTAATTGTACAATTATAGTTCCGCCTGTATAAATTTTAATGTATTCTGAATCCGTCATAGTAATGCTTATAAAAATGTTATACTTAAATATACAAAATAAATAGTTAAACCTTACAGTAAATCTCAACGTTTACACTAAATTAAGAGCTTTATTAATGATTTATACTAACTAAACATTTAGTATCATAGAGGTATATTTATAATTATAAATGGTATTATGATTTTTTTATTTGGAACAGGCTCTAAAAAAATTGGACAAAAACAGTTAAGTAATACTATATGTAGCTATTGCCAAATAAAAGACTCATTTGTAGCAACTACTTTTGGAACTTACGCTCATTTTTTTTGGATTCCAATAGTTCAAATTAGTAAAACAACAGTTGCAGAGTGTACGCATTGCAAAAAAACCTATGCAAAAAAAGAATTTACAGAGCAAATGCATAAAAGCTTTGAAAAAGCCAATACACCTAATTAGAACTTACCTTTTTTTAGGCTAGCGTATGTGATGTTTACACAAAACATTGTGAATCTATTGCTGAAGTTTTAATAGCCAGCGTTTATAGTTTTAATTTTAACTAAAGAATTATAAGACCAAAAATAAATAGAAACGAAAGTATATTATGATAGTTTTTAGTTGAATAGATTTTTTGAGAAACAGATTCAGTTGTAACTTATTACTTTAAAAAAATGATACCTACAAGAAGCAGTACAAATTAATAATAGCTAACAAACCAAAGCTTATTTTTAAAGTTTCTGATTTGAACAAAAATTATTATTTTCTGGCAATAAGCTTCCATAGTCGTCCATTAAACACTGATTAATATTTTAAAATTATAATGCGTGTAAATAAACTATAAATTGCCAAAAAAAGATAGAAGTGTGTTCATAATAAATACACCAAAGGACTAAGATGTTTTTTAAGAATATGCAGCTGCTTAAATACTTTTTAGCTTCTATAAAAGCTTAATAGTTTAATTTTAGAATCTAATCATATTAAAAAACAAGCTTTAATAGAGCACTACTTAAAACATGAAAATTAAATAAAAACTAAATAAAAAATTTTGTCTAATTAGCACTAAAATAATTGTATAATCTATAGCCGCCATAACCAATCATGACCATAGCAAGTACAAGTCTTAAGGTGGTTACCGTTTCATTATTAAAAAAATGCTTGTAAACAATATAAGTTCCAAGCCCTGAAAATATAAGACCAGATATTAAAATAAATATATTTTTTTTTGGTGTTTGGTTTTCCATAAATTTTATTTTTATCTTAGCTCTGCACCAAGTTTGTTTTCAAAATTATATTGAAGTTTGTTCATTATCTTATCTACTACTTTGTCTGTAAGAGTCTTTTTATCGTCTTGAAACATAAAGCTAACAGCGTAACTTTTTTTACCATTGGGTACCTTATTACCTTGGTAAACATCAAATAAATCTACATTTTTAAGCAAATGTTTTTCTGTTTGTTTTGCAATAGTATGTAAATCTTCAAAGGTAACTTTATCATCTAATAATAATGCAAAATCTCTACGCACTTCTGGATATTTAGGTATAGCAGAAAAAGTAATGGTATTGTGTTTTGCAACTTTTATAATGGTATCCCAATTAAAATCCGCAAACAACAGTTCTTGATGGATGTTAAAATGCTTGGCAATTTTAAGGTTTACTTTACCAAAGTCTACTAACACTAGTTTTTTGTAACTGTATTGCACACCATCGGTAAACACATCATTTTTTGTAGGCGAAGTTCTATAATGGGTTATGCCTAATCGTGCTAAAACAGATTCTATAGCACCTTTAAGATAAAAGAAATCACTTTTTTGCTGTCCAGAAACCCAACTTTCTTCAGTTTTATTTCCTGTAGCAAAAAGCGTTAAATGTTTGTATTCTTCGCGAGTACCGTTATAATCATGGTAGGTTTTTCCAAATTCAAACAGTTTTAAATCGCTTCGTTTTCTGTTAATATTATAGGCTATTGCTTCTAGTCCAGAAAATAGTAACGATTGTCTCATTACGGATAAATCGTTACTTAAGGGATTTAGCATGATCACATTATGTTCGTCCTTTAATTGATTGCTAAGGGCGAGATAATTTGGTGATGTTAGCGAATTCGCCATGATTTCGAAAAAGCCTTGTGCCGCTAATTGATTACCTACAACATTCTGTAATTTATAATCTTCAAACTTAGAAGAATTTGAAATGGACGCATTCAGCTTTGTTGTGGTCTTAATATTGTTATAGCCATATACCCGAAGAATTTCTTCTATAACATCTGCTTCGCGTTGTACATCATTCCTATAGGCAGGAATAGTTAAACCTAAACCAGTTTCGGTAACGTTATTAACTTTAATTTCTAAAGACGATAAAATACTTTTTATTGTTTCTTTAGGGATTTCTTGTCCGATTAGCTTAGTTACTTTATTAAAAGTTATATGTACTTGGAAATCTTCAATTTTACTAGAATACGCATCAGAAATATCGCTTGTAATTTCGCCACCAGCAACTTCTTTAATTAATATAACAGCACGTTTTAACGCATACTCCGTAAGGTTTGGGTCTATACCTCGTTCAAACCTAAAGGAGGCATCTGTATTTAAGGCATGACGCTTTGCTGTTTTTCTTATGCTTATAGGATTAAAGTAAGCGCTTTCTAAGAATATTTTTGATGTATTATCGGTTACTCCAGAATGTAGACCTCCTAAAACGCCAGCAATACACAAGGGCTTCTTGGTATCGCAAATCATTAAATCGTCTTCATGCAATTCGCGTTCTACACCATCTAATGTTGTAAATTTCGTGCCTTTAGCAACTGTTTTAACTTCAATTTTATTATCCGTTATTTTATCAACATCAAAGGCATGTAACGGTTGTCCTAATTCGTGTAAAACATAATTAGTAGCATCAACAATATTATTTATTGGAGTTAAACCAATGGCTTTCAATCTGTGTTGCAACCAAGAAGGCGATTCTGAAACCTTAACTCCAGATAATGTAACACCGCAATACCTTGGTGCTAATTCTTTATTAATAACATCGACATCTATTTTTAAAGAACGGCTATCTACATGAAACGCACTTACAGAAGGCGTCATTAATTCTAAATTAATATCTTTATTTTGTAAGCCAGCTTTTAAATCACGAGCAGTACCAAAATGGCTCATGGCATCGGCTCTGTTTGGCGTCAGTCCGATTTCAAAAACATAATCGTTTTCAATCTTAAACAAATCTGCACAGGCTTCTCCAACACAAGATTCTTCTGGTAAAACCATAATACCATCGTGTGATTTTCCTAAACCAAGTTCGTCCTCAGCGCAAATCATTCCAAAACTTTCTTCGCCACGAATTTTTCCTTTTTTAATAGTCCAAGCCTCACCTGTCTCAGTATATAAAGTGGTTCCAATAGTTGCAACAGGCACTTTTTGTCCAGCAGCAACATTGGGAGCGCCACAAACAATTTGTATCGGCGTTTTTGTACCAATATTTACCGTTGTTACATTTAGCTTATCTGCATTGCTATGTGGCAAACAAGTTAAAACTTCGCCAACAACTACTCCTTCTAAACCACCTTTTATACTTTGGTAGGTTTCTAAACCTTCCACCTCAAGACCTAAATCTGTAAGTAGCTCGCTAGTTTGTTCTGGTGTCCAGTCTAATTTTAAAAACTGTTTAATCCAGTTGTAAGAAATTTTCATCTATGGCAATATTAAGAGCACAAATATAATAATACTTAGTCGTTTTTTTTGTTTAATTGATTCATTTATTCAATATCAAAAGTTCAATAATCTAAATTTTTGTTCTACACCTATATAATGTAACAAAACAATATTATAGCAGAGATTTTTGTCTATCAATCATTTATAACCATGCTTGTAGTCGAAGATTTTCCTTACAAATGTGTATCTTTAAGAAAAACGTAATAAATTAGATCCAAATGAAAACAATTTTTAAGTTAGGACTCGCCGTATTTTTAGTTTTACTATACTCTTGTAGAGATACCAAAACTGAAGACGCTACCATTAATGCCACAGAAAAAATAGAAACTATCGAAGTAGAAACAGATAGTATTGTTAAAGATTTAGAGATAGAAGCAAAAGATTTAGAAAAAGAATTAGAGGAATTAAATTAAAGATATAGGATATGAAATATTTTAAAATAGTATTAGTATTTGTTGGGCTATTTGTTATTACAAGTCAACAATCTGTTTTGGCACAAGAGATGTCTAAAGACAACCAGGAAACTAAAATAAATAATAAGAAAGCTGAAATGAAAGCTGTTAAAGGCAACCGTAAGGCTGAAATGCAAGAAAAAAAGGCAAAAATGAAAGCTAATAAAAAAGCAAAAAAAGCCGAAATACTTAAGAAAAAAGAAGTGTTAAAAGAAAAAAAAGAAGACTTAAAAGCTAACCATCAGGAATTAAAGGTAAATAGAGATGAGATTAAAAGTGAGCAAGAAGAGTTGAAGGCAGAAAAAGCAAGAATGAAAGAGAATTATAAAAACGCCACTAAGGAGGAAAAGGAAAAAATGAAGGTAGAGTTGGAAGAAAACCGGAATGCTATAAAAGAAAAGAGAGACGCTCTAAAGGCAAAACGTGAGACTTTTAAAGGCGATAAAAAAGCCTATAAGGCAGAACGTTTAAAAGCGGTAAAAGCAAAAATGGTTGACAGTAAAAATCGATTTGAAAAAAGTAACCGTTTGGTAGCTAAGGGTAAAGAGAAACTTTCAGCTGCAAAATTACGTTTTGAAAAGCAAAAGGCAGACGGCAGCTTAACAAAAGAACAGATAACAAATCAAGAGGCAAAGTTTAAAAGAGTAGAAGAGAAAATGGCAAAACACGAAAAATCTATATTAAGAAGTCAGAAAATGATTGAAAAAAGAAAAGAGAAACTAGCTAAACTTGAAGTTGGAAACGAATAGTTAGTCAAACTACCTTGTTTAATTTAAAGGAACTATCCTAAAATATGTTTAGGTTAAAAAACATTGTTTACGCAATGTTTTTTATTTTAAAGTATTTTGTTGTTCTTATTGCAATTATTATTAAATCTTTTTAATATGCGTTATCTTTCTTTTTTATTATTTGCTGTCATGTTATTTTCTTGCGAAAAAAATGACATCGAATTTCTTTCTTATGGAGACTATAGAGCAGAACTACAAATAAACGACAGTCTAGTCATACCATTCACTTTTAACGTAAAAGATGCAAACACTCTTACAGTGTTTAATGCTGAAGAAGAAATATATGTTAATGAAATAGCATACCGTAACGATTCTGTTTTTATAAATATGCCAGTTTTTGAAGCGCAATTAATAGCAAAAATTAAAAATCAAGAACTAAACGGACATTTTGTTATAAAAGGCAAAAATAGAGTAGTGCCGTTTACGGCTAAAAAAAATGCTACACGCTTTGATGTAAATAAAAAAGCTGAAGCTAATATTTCTGGCAACTGGGAAACTGTATTTAGTCCAGATTCTAATGAGGATAGTTATATTGCAAAAGGGATTTTTAAACAAACCGGAAGTAAAGTTACAGGAACTTTTTTAACCGAAACTGGAGATTATCGTTATTTAGAAGGTGTAGTATATGGCAACCAGCTAAAACTCTCAACATTTGATGGCGCACATGCATTTCTGTTTACAGGTACAGTAACAGACACTACCATTAGTGGTACTTTTTACTCTGGTAAGCATTGGAAAGAACCCTTTATTGCCAAGCGCAATGCTCATTATAAATTACCAAATGCAAACAAGTTGACCTTTTTAAAAAAAGGCTACGAGAGCTTGGCATTTTCCTTTCCAGATGCAAAGGGTAATAATATATCTTTAACCAATGTGCGTTTTAAAAATAAAGTCGTTTTAGTACAAATTATGGGTACATGGTGCCCTAACTGTTTAGATGAAAGTAAATATTTTGCGGAGTTTTACCAGCTAAATAAAGATAAAGGTTTAGAAATCGTTGCCCTAGCTTTTGAGTATGCAAAAACAAGAGAGCAGGCCTTTGCCAACATTACGCGTTTAAAAGATAATGTAGGTATTACATATCCCATTTTATTAGCGCAAACAGGTACAACAAGTAAGCAAAGAGCGCAAGAAAAATTGCCAATGCTTAATCATGTTTTAAGTTATCCAACTACAATTTTTATAGACAAAAAAGGCAAGGTAAGAAAAATTCATACTGGGTTTAATGGGCCTGCTACTGGAGAAAAATTTGTTTCTTTCAAAAAAGATTTTAATGTCTTTGTGCAAAAATTATTAAGTGAAGAATAGTTTTTATCCCTTCATTTAATTTTAATATTAGAATTTTGAGACTTTAAGTGGTTAACAAATGCTTTTTTATCTCTTGGAGAAATTATTATTTCTTCCCATTTGCCATAGGTTATACTAATCCTATCAAAAGAAGCCGCAGGTGAAGACATGAGACTCCTAGAGTTTGAAATAGTTTTAATAGATGCTATAGCAATTGGCTTATAGTTAAAAATTCCACACGACACTTTAAGAAATGATTCTGTAATACTATACTTGGTATTAAAAAATAAATACACTATAAATCCATAAGTAATAACTAAACCTAGAATGGTAAATAATAATTTTGTATTTAATGTTTTATTTATAGCAAAAAGAACTAGTGGTGCAAAAAAAACAACAAAAACAATAATTAGAAGTACATAAGAAATCTTAGAATAGTAAGTTTTGGTCATAATCGTAAAATTGTAATAGACTTTGTGTGAGTATGCTAATTACTTTAAAACAATGCTATCAATAAGCAACTCAAACTTTTCTGCCTTTTTATTACCGATTAAAAAAGCTATTTCTTCTATAGTTGTTTTGTTAAAGTTAGGATAGTTTAAAATCCTTCCTCTAAAAGCAGGATACATTTCATTTAAATTGATAGAAATAGTTTCCCAAGTGCCCGAAGTTTTAAATGTTTTAATGTAAGAGTACCGTTCATTTTTATTAGCTTTTACTCTAAATTGATACGGTTTACCATCACCTTTTAGTGTTATACATACTTTGGTGTAGCTGCTAACATTTAAAGTTTCCATATCATATCTTAGTGAAGAAAAACCGCCGTTGTTTTCTAGAGATACCTCACCACTAAACTTACCATGTCCGTTACTATTTAAACCAAATTGTCCATTAGAACGACCACCCATGACCACATCGTCCACAATGCGCCAACTAGAAATGTTTGAGTTTTTTGTAAAATCGAAAATTGGAGTAGAGGTGTTCATCGTCATAACTAATAAAAAGAAGGCTATCGGTTTCATAATTAAATACAGGATTTCATGACTATAAAACTGTCTTGGTCCTTTCCAAAATTACAAATTTTCGTGACGTCAGTATCTAAAAGAAAGGTTAAAGCTATATTGAAACGCGATATTTTTAATTAAGCAGTTTTTCTAACATCTTTTATAAGGTCTTGATTAAATTTTTCATTGCTATCAGCACTTGATTTGTGTAGCACTGAAATATCTCCAGTTGTTTCCAATACAACTGCTATAACCTGATCGTAATTGAGGACGTTAGATTCTCTTAATTTAGCTTTTAACTGGTCTTTTTCTATTCGAGCAGATTTTAAATTGTTATCAAGTATTTTATTGCCATCCATTAGTAATAAGGGTTTATTAGAAATTAAGATTTTTACGGCAGCAACATTTTTTTGTAAATAAGCAAATAAAAATGTTAATAATAAGAGTGCTGCTATAGCTACTGACCCATGTACAACAGTGGTACTAGATGTTAAAATAGCCGACAAAATACTTCCAATGGCAATAGTAAAAGCAAAGTCGTAAGCGGTAAATTTAGCAAAGGATCTTAAACCAAAAATTCTAGTTAAAAGCACAATAACAAAAAAAAGGATGATGCTACCTAAAAGCGTTTGTAATAGAGGGTCATCTGTACTGTATATCCAATTCATAGTTTTATTTTTAATTATTAATATTCTATTGTTTTTGTTGTTAGTTATTTTAAATTGTTTTTAATCGTTTTCTATATCTGTTAACAGCAGCTTCAGCCCAGTCCTTAATCCTTGTTCCAAAGCATTCTAAAATAGCATCTACACCAACTACGCTACCTTTTGCTAAACGTCCTAATAATGCCAGGTTAATTGTATTGTTTACGTATTTGGAAACGACAATACCATCGTTTTTGGTTTTTACACCTAATGCGGTATGTACTGGTTTTATAACTTTGTCTTTTAATAAATTTTTTATTAAAGGCGTGCTTACTTGTAATAGTTCTGGGCTATCTAGAACAGAATTAACCATAATATTTACAGTAACCTGTTGTTGGTCTTTTATTAAATGCCAACCTTTAGCGGTTAAACTTATGTCTGGATTGTTAATATAGTTTAAATTTAAAGTGCCTTCTAGTGTCAATGCCAATAATTGTTGCAGACTTTCTATAGGCGGGCCAAAGGCATAACGTTTCATGCGCTCATCTAAATCAACCACAGTTTTAAGCGTCTCGTCTGAGAGGTTGGAATGGGACATGGTTTTATACAATGTGGGTTCACAATGCCGCCACATTTGCCCAAGAAAATAGTCTAAACTAATAGGTTGGCTTCCTGTTGCCATATTTATAAAAGACTGCATTATAACTTCAGGCGCATTGTTGTTGGAGAGTATTAAATCGTGTGTAAAATTATCCTCTTTTAAGTAGCTAACAATAACTTTTTTTAAACCGGCAACATTTAGCGCATGGGAATACGCTTTATTCTTTAATTCTGAATAGTGTTGTGCTGTAATTGTCGCCATGGCTTCAATTAAAAATTGATTACCCTGATTATAATTAGCTTGGTTACTGACTTGTTTTAGTTGAGATTCAAACGATAATAACCTTGCATTAGTGGGAGTAAAAATAGCATCAATTTTAGAATTTAATGGTTTTGAAGCCATAGGTAAACCATCAAGCGAAAACGGTACTATTTGCAAAGGTGTGTGTCCTTTTATATATCGCATGCTATGGGTTTCATGATTTGTTATTATAAAAGAGCCTCCATTTGCTTCGCATAGCGCACGAACCAAATCAATCATTGCTAAACCGAAACCTCTTATACCAACTTTATGCGCTTCGGTTTTAAAATTAGTATTTAATACATGAGCAATTGGATAAGTATCAGTATATAATTTTAGACTGTTGTGCTTTTCAGCAAAAGTAATCCATTCTTTAATTTGTGCAGGATAATACGTGTCTTGATGCCCAATGGTTAGTAAAACTTCGTCAGACTTATAAATGGCATTATTTCTTGTCGTTATTTTAAAATGCTCCTCAACAAATTCAACAGTATAAACCGTTTGTTTAATAACCTTTAACCAATTTTTATCTATAAGTTGTGGTGCAAAAGACAGGTATCTTTCACTTAAATATTTTCCTATTTCCGATCGTTTAGGAAAAACTTCATGGTCGTTATTTAAGATTAAATCTTTCGTTTTTCCAGTCCAATCATGATATGATGGAAACGACACTATATTTAGATTCCCTACGTTAATTTCTGGACGCGCCTCTATAGTAAGGGCGCGTTCAGAAATGTTTAACCAATTGGTATCTGGTTGGTCTTGTCTGTATATATAACCACAACCTAAGGCTTCGGCTTTTTCAAAAATGGTAATTTGTGGTGTTATTGTTGTGTTTTCTTTTGAAAGTCTTACCAAAAACTCCTCTAATGCCGATAATCCTCTAGGTCCACAGCCAATAATTGCAAGATTTGTTTGGGGTTGATTCATTATTTTATATGAGGTTGTTTGGTAAAAATAGTTTTTAATACGTTAAAAACATACGCTAAAAAAATGAAAAAATAACGTTACCCATGAATTGTTTCGCTCTTGCCATAACTTTTTATCAATTCGCCCTCAAAAATTACCAATTCTCGCCAGCGTTTATCTACGTCTATACCTTTTCCATAGTGTCTGGCAAAGGTTATAAATGTGGTATAATGCCCAGCTTCACTAATCATTAAATCATGATAAAATTCAGAGAGTTCTTTATCGTTAATGCGCTCGGATAAAAGCTTAAAACGTTCGCAACTTCTAGCTTCAATCATGGCAGAAAACAAGAGCCTATCAATAAAACTTTGCTGTCTGCTTCCGCCCTTATTCATGAACTTGTACAGCTTATTTACATAGTGGTCTTTGCGTTCTCGACCTAAAGTATAGCCACGTTTTTTAATGATATCGTGTACCATTTTAAAGTGTTCTAATTCCTCTTGTGCTAATTTTATAAGTTCTGTAACCAGTTCTTCATGCTCACTATTATTGGTAATAATGGTTATAGCGTTTGTTGCAGCTTTTTGCTCGCACCATGCATGATCGGTCAAAATTTCTTCAATATTACTTTCTACAATGGTTACCCAACGTGGATCGGTTTCTAGTTTAAGATGTAACATATTTTTATTTTTAGCGGCTAGCTTTCAGATTTTGTAATTCGTTTAGCAAATATATTCATTGTTTTTTACTTCAATTTAAAATCATGGAAAGACCATTGGATTTAGGGCAAAAAAAAAGTGATTGCAGTTAATTTGCAATCACTTTAATTTTTAGTACTACTTAGAGAGATGAGTTTAAAATAAACCTTTAACCTTATTAATTAAACCTCCTGTATCTCCACCAATTAAATCAGTTAATTTTGAGAGGTCAAAGCCACTATCTTCAGCATTATTTGATAAAAACTTTTCTTTTATACTATCCAATACGTCTGGGGCAATATTACTAGCTTCGGATTGTGCCTCCTCTGCGCTCATACCATTATCCTGTAATGTTCCTGTTAGTTTTCCTAATAAATTTTTAAACATATCATTGTCTTCAGTTGCAGTACCGTCGTTAGAGAATAAACTGGTTATAGTGCTTAAATCTCCAGATTTAACTTTATCCATAAGACTATTAATTAATTGAGAAGAACCTTGTTCTGCAGCAGCTTCTGTAGCTTCAGCTCCAAGAGAGTTTGGAAGCATTTTTTCTTTAAGTTTGTCTAAGGCTAAGTTTTTTAATAAGTCGAACATAATTTGTTTTTATTTTATTTAATTATTATTTGATAGTAAATTACTGCATTAATTAAAAAACTTAAAATAATAGTTTGACAATTTATTCTAAATAGATAATATGCGTATTATCCCGATTAAAAGCTTTTATTTTTTAAAATAATACTTATTATATTTTTTCTTTTAACTAGTGTAATAAAATACTACTGTATTTTAGACTAAGGCCTTTAGTGAGCAGAACTGTGGTTTTAGAATTATGAGTATCGCTATAAACTATGGGTAGTTTGCTCTTACGATATATAGTTCCATATATTTTTGTACTTACTCATTTGCTTATAAGTTTCTAAAATAGCAGTATTTTCATCTTGACCAAGCAAAGGATCTTTATCTAAAATCTGTTTAGCATAATACCGTGCTTGCTGTAAAATTTGGCTATCCTTAATAATATCTGCAATTCTAAGATTTAATATACCGCTTTGTTGAGTTCCCATAATATCTCCAGGACCACGAAGTTTTAAATCGACTTCAGCAATTTCAAATCCATCATTGGTACGCACCATGGTTTCAATTCGCTTTTTACTGTTTTCAGACTGTTTATGGCTCGTCATTAAAATACAATAACTCTGTTCTGCACCACGACCAACACGACCTCTTAATTGATGTAGTTGCGATAATCCAAAGCGCTCTGCACTTTCAATAACCATAACAGAAGCATTAGGCACGTTTACACCAACCTCTATTACAGTGGTTGCTACCATAATCTGCGTTTGACCTTTAATAAAGCGTTGCATTTCATATTCTTTATCGGCAGGTTTCATTTTGCCATGTACAATAGAAATCTGATACTCTGGTGCCGGAAAATCTCTAGCAATACTCTCGTAGCCATCCATTAAATCTTTGTAGTCCATTTGTGCACTTTCTTGTATTAAAGGATAGACAATATAGACCTGTCTTTTTTTCTTGATTTCGTCTCTAATAAATCCAAACACTTTGAGCCTGTTTGAGTCGTATCTGTGCACTGTTTTTACGGCCTTCCTGCCTGGTGGTAATTCGTCTATTATGGAGATGTCTAAATCTCCATAAACAGACATGGCTAAAGTACGCGGAATTGGCGTTGCAGTCATGATTAAAACGTGAGGAGGAAGGCTATTTTTTTTCCATAATTTAGAGCGCTGTTTTACACCAAAACGGTGTTGCTCATCTATTACTGCTAAGCCTAAATTTTTAAATTTCACCTTGTCTTCAAGTAGCGCATGCGTGCCAATTAAGATGTCTAATTCGCCATTTTCAAGCATTTCATGAATTTCTCTTCGTTCTGAAGTTTTACTTGAACCTTGAAGTATTTTTATTCTGATATTCAATTTGTTACATAATCCAATTAAACTGTGATAGTGCTGTACTGACAAAATAGCAGTAGGTGCCATTAAACAGGCTTGAAAACCATTGTCAAGTGCTATGAGCATTGACATTAAAGCAACAATTGTCTTTCCAGAACCTACATCGCCTTGTAGCAACCTATTCATTTGTGCGTTACTGCCTAAATCTGCTCTAATTTCTTTAAGCACTCGTTTTTGTGCACCTGTTAATTCAAAAGGTAAATGGTTTTTAAAAAAGGAATTAAAATAATGACCAACGGTATTAAAAGGGAAGCCTTTTATTTTAGATTTATGGATTAAATTTTTTATTATTAATTGTAACTGTATGTAAAATAATTCCTCAAATTTAAGTCTGTATTCGGCCTGAGAAAGAGACTCAGAATCCTTAGGAAAATGAATATTTAAAAGGGCTTTAGATTTTGAAATAAGTTTTAAGTTTTTGAGTAAATTAGCAGATAGAGTTTCGGTAAATTTTCCACCAGTTTCAAGGAACAGATTTTGCATTAGTTTTAACATCATTCTGTTGGAAATGCCATTGCTCGATAATTTTTCTGTAGATGGATAAATGGGTTGTAACGTAGAACGTAATTGTTGGTCGTGCTCAGAGCGTAACGCTATATCAGGATGCGCCATATTAAATTTCCCGCCAAAATTATTTACTTTACCAAATATAACATAAGGAGTGTTTGTTTTTAAAGCGTCTCGAATCCATTTCTGTTTACGAAACCAAACTAACTCCATAGTTCCTGTATTGTCTTGAAATGTAGCAACTAAACGTTTGCCTCTTTTTTGACTGACTTCTCTAAAGCTTGTAATTTTTCCTATTATTTGTACTTCTGCAGTATTATATTGTAGCGTATTAATCTTATGATATTTGGTACGATCTAAATAACGGTTAGGAAAAAGGTTAATAAGGTCTTGATATGTATGGATTCCAAGTTCCTTGCGAAGCACTTTTGCACGATTTGGTCCAACACCTTTTAAGTAATCTATTGGAGTTTGAAGATTGGTAGTCATTAGAGAACGAATGTAATATATTTGGCCATAAATTAAAAGAAACAATCTTTAATACTACTTTTACAGGAATTTCAAAAAGTGTATTTTGGTCTAATACTTGTTCTTAGTTCTATATATGAAACATTTACTTTACATTTTTATAATGCTGTTATGCTCTACGTCTAAAGCACAACAAGCCGAGTATGTTGATTTTAAAACAGCTGAAGCGGAAATTTATGTAGATCTAGATAAGAAGGAAATTAGAGGCAGTATTATTTACACTTTTAATATTTTAAAAAAAATAGATTCAATTGTAATAGATAGCAAAGATATTGTTATTGGTTATAGAGCTATAAATGGTGTGGAACAGGGCGTATTGCATAATGATGACATTAAAAATAATGGAATTTTCAAGGGAAATTTTAGGCCTTCGCTACAGAACACTCTAAAAATTAATTTTCATGTTAAACCTAAAAAGGCTTTATACTTTGTAGAAAAAAATTCAGATTATCAAGTGTGGACACAAGGTCAAGGCAAATACACAAGCCATTGGTTACCTAGTATTGACGATGTAAACGATAAAATTATATTCGATTTATCGATTACTACTAAAAACGATTATACAGTTTTAGCTAATGGTAAACTTATTGGCAAAGACATTGGAGAAACGACAACCAAATGGCATTACAATATGCAAAAACCTATGTCCAGCTACCTTGTAGCCTTAGTTATTGGTAAATACAAAAAAAAGGAACTTACCTCTAAAAGTAACATCCCATTAGAACTTTATTACTATCCTGAAGATTCTGCAAAGGTGGAGCCAACATATCGTTACACTAAGCAATTATTCGACTTCTTTGAAAAAGAAATAGGCGTACCATATCCGTGGCAGAATTACAAACAAGCACCAGTAAAGGATTTTCTGTATTCTGGAATGGAAAATACCAGTCTCACTATTTTTAGTGATGATTTTATGATAGATGAAATATCGTTTGTAGATAAAAACTACGTAAATGTAAATGCTCACGAGCTCGCGCACCAATGGTTTGGAGATTTTGTTACCGCAACCGAAGGCACACACCATTGGCTTCAAGAAGGGTTTGCCACCTATTACGCATTATTGGCTGAACGAGAGATTTTTGGGGACGATTATTATTACAATACATTATATAATTACGCAAAAGAACTCATAGCACAAGAAGCTGCTAAAAAGGCTACTGCGCTATTAAATCCTAAAGCAAGTAGTCTTACCTTTTATAAAAAAGGAGCATGGGCGCTTCATGTTTTAAGAGAAAAAGTAGGCGAACAAGCATTTAAAACAGCGGTAGTTAATTATTTAAATGCACATGCTTATAAAAATGTTGAAACTAAAGATTTTATCTCTGAAGCCGAAAAGGCCTCAGGTATGGATTTAAGCAGTTTTGAAAATCAATGGTTGGTGTCTAAAACCTTGCCAATAGCAACAATGAGGGCAACGTTAAAAAAAAATAAAAGCATTGCTTTTTTGGAAACCATAAATCAAGTAAACGATCTAAATGATGAAGCAGACAATCATGGTTATGAGTCTTCTAATTTAATTACAGAATTGCCTAAAGGTTATTATAGCCAGAAGCTTGCTGTTTTAAATCAAGTATTAAAGAAACCAGATTATCCAACGTATAAAAAATTATTAGAAGCCGCTTTTTCTTCTGAAGACATAAAAGTCCGCCAATTGTTAGCACGCGTTATCCCTGATGGTTTTAAAATTCAAAACGAATCCTTGTTGGCTGATCCTTCCTATATAACTAAGGAGTTGGCCTTAATGAATTTGTGGTCTAAGTTTCCTCAGGATAGAGCAAAATATTTAGATGCTACGAAGGAGGTTATTGGTTTTAATAATAAAAACATTAGATGTTTATGGTTAACCTTAGCATTATTAACAAGAGACTACGATTTGGAATTAAATTCAGTCTACATAAAAGAATTAACCGATTATACATCATCCAAGTATGGTTTCCAGGTTAGACAAAATGCGTTTTCATACTTAAAAAATCTTCAAATTTTCGATTACAAATCACTAGCTAACCTAGTAGAGGCAACGAGGCACCACAACTGGAGATTTAAGAGTTATGCCAAAGATTTATTAAAATCCTTAAGCGAAGAGGAAAAATATAAAGAGATAATTATTAATTTGCAGGAAGAACTTAAAACAGAATAATTTAGCGCGATGATTTAATAAATAGTCAACAATAAAACAATTAATAGCTAACGACAAGAATTTCACTGCGGTGGAATTGCCAAAAAACTTATGAGAGCATTAGTAATTTCTGGAGGTGGAAGTAAAGGGGCATTTGCTGGAGGCGTTGCACAATACTTGATAGAACATGAAAAAAGAGTGTACGATATGTTTTTAGGCACCTCCACTGGAAGCTTATTAGTGCCACATTTAGCGTCTAACGATATTGGTAAATTGTACGATGTTTTTACACATGTCAATCAGCACTCCATATTCAGCATCAATCCATTTGTAATAAAAAAGAAAAAAGGTAGGGAGTATGTGTCTATAAACTATTTTAACACCATGCTTCAGTTTATAAAAAGAAGACGGACGTTTGGAGAGAGTAAATCGTTAAAAAAATTAATAAGGAAAAATTTTACTATAGAGGAGTATAATCGTATTCGTGAGGAAAAAGAAGATGTAGTCGTAACTGTCGCTAACTTATCTAGAAACAGAACAGAATACAAGTCTATTAACGATTTTAATTATGAAGAATTTTGCGATTGGATTTGGATTTCCTGTAATTACATTCCCTTCATGTCCTTAGTTAAGCGTAATGGTTTTGAGTATGCCGATGGCGGTTTGGGTTGTGTTGTACCTATTCGAGAAGCAATTGTTAGAGGAGCAACAGAAATTGATGCTATTATTTTGGAGAGTGAAAATTTAGAACATAACAAAGTGCTTGGTAAAAATCCATTTTCACTAATGATTAATCTTTTTGGACACTTGTTAGATCAAGTGGAAAGAGGTGATATAACCATAGGGAAATTGGCAGCTAAACACAGAAATGTATCACTTAATTTATATTATACACCCACAAAATTAACTGAGAATTCTCTAATTTTTAATAAACGATTAATGGAAAAATGGTGGATGGAAGGTTTTTTATATGCTCAAGAAAAACATGGAAATAGCAATCCCTTACATTCTACTGTACCATTAAAAAACAATCTGTAGAAGTTTTTATTGCCAAAGCTCGCTTACCTCTTGTTTAATGTAAGATAAGCCAGCACTACTTGGTGGTGTTTTGTCCATTATTTCTGTTAAAATGGCTTCTCTAAGTTTATCTGCAGAATCTATTTTAGCTGTTAAAGATGCTTTTCTAATAAGTTGAACGGTTGCGTTTTTAGACGCATTAATGATACTCCAACAATTGTCTGTAATGTAGATTTGTTGCGATAAATTATGCGTAAACTCTTGCTCTATACTCGAAATTAAAAGTGCTTCGTAATCATCTTTATTAGTAGACACTGGAGCAATTCTGGTTAATAATTTGTTTGGCGAAATGCGTTCTAAAAATATGGAGAACCTTTCGTAGGCTTGAAAACGTTGTGGTAGCGATTCTTTTAGAAGTTGCTTGTGCATTAAAAACTTACGTCTGTTATTTTCATTTTCTACATGCTCTCTAAAAAATAAAAAAGCTATTGCACCAACAATTAGTGAGGGTATAGCAAACATTAATAAATTTAATAATTGATCTCCCATTTTTTTAATTTTATTTATGTAACAAACTTAATATGTTTTTAAGTAATGCACAAGAAAAACCGATAATTGAATGAAAACCGTTTTTGATAGAATGAAAACAACCAGCAATACAATAGCAGTATCTTTCTTCCGCTATCCTAGGTATTTTTGACATGATAATAACCTATAATTATTAAGCCAAGGTTAAGTTTAAATTAATCTTGTCTAATTTTCTTAATTAAAACCAAAGGATAGTGAAAACAAGATTACTTTATTTTATAACATGTTTTGCCTTAAACTTTAGTTTTTCTCAAACTAATAATGGCTTCCAGCTTAATAAGAGTTTTGCAACGAGTTTTCCAATTAATTTATGTACAAACTATATTGCAAGTATTTGGTGTGTCTGGAAATTTAGACCATTATTCAATTCATGCTAATAAAGGACATGCAAGGTGCTTCCTTATACTACTGTAGTACAAAATTGTTTGGATGACTATTGCGATGGAAAAGTAGATTAAACAAAATAAAAAAGCCTAACTATGAAAATTATTAAACCTTTACTAATTCTTATCTGCATAACTATATTTAGTTGCGATAATAACGACGACCAACAAACTGATCCAGTAACTCCAACAGATGGTTTTACGCACAATGACATATTTTACCCAACAGAAAATTCATATTTTGAATTAGATGAAGATGATGATAGTCCAGCAGATGGACACCCAGATAATTATGCGTTTTTCTTCTCAAATGGTAGAATGTTTGATAATGATGCAAATGTAAACGGTTCTTCTGGAGATTTTTTGTTCTCCTTAAACACTACCAATTGGGTATTTTTAAACATTGAAGTTGCAGACAATCCTAGTTTAGCAAGTTCTGCTCCAGTTGCAGGTAATACTTATGTTGTCTCTAGTGTTAACGATTCGGTTATTATAGAAAACGCTCAAATAGACTCTCTTTCAACACCATATTTTATCAACAATGTGGAGTATGGAATAGGAAATGAAAACGTAGGCACAATTAATACTCCAGGTTCTCAAGGCCCAACACTAACCATTAACGCAATTAATTTTAATAACGCTAACCCTGCAGCAAGTACTATAGATGTAGATTATACATTTATGAACCAAAACGGTGAAATAATCAATGGACATTATGAAGGGACGCTTGGAGTGATTTTGGATTAAAAAGATTTTTCAAAATCGCTTTTAAAAAATAATACAGTAGATAAAATTAAAGTAATGTATTACAACCGTAAAGATGCTTATTAGTTTTTTGAAGCAACAACATTTTGTAACGATAATTACTAATAATAAAAAAAAACAAATTCAACTAAAACTTAAACAAACCCTAATTATGAAAACAATTATTAAGCCATTGTGCCTATTAGTTTTTGCGCTAATTATTTTTAATTGCGATAACGACGACGACGCTACAACGCCAAACGTAGATGTATGCAACTTTCAAGGTCTAACGTTTCTTGACGATTCTAGTAACACACAAACGCTAATACCAGAATCAGATTTAACAGCTAACTATATAACTGGAGGATCTAATGGACCAGAAATTGAAGTGTACCTAACTAGCGATCCAGGCTATTTCAATTTTACCACCATTGCTGTTAACGAAAATGATAGCGGAACGTCTTTTATAAATTTTAATGGCAATTCATACTCAAGCGTAGTAACAACCTGCCAAAGAGGAGTTACAGGATCTACAGGTGCTGCTATAGGAGATGAATTTAGGTATGATATTGTTGGTAATGGCGTTGAGATTGAGCTTTGTGTAATAGTGGATCAAATAACGCTTGGCTATATAGATGCAGATGGTGATGGCTGTGGTTCGCAAACCATATCGTATACTTTTGGTGTGTTAAACAATATAGATTTAGATGATACAGACCCTAATATCTGTTTATAAAATTCGTTTTAATAATTAAATATGAAATACATACTATTAGCTTTTTTGTTATTTACAGTTTTTGCATGTAGCGATGACGATGATGGCTCAACAACCACGGGAAACACACAAGAATATTTTAAATATACTATCGATGGTGTAGAGCGTATTTTCGATTTTGATGTAGAAATACATCTGGAAACGGATACAAGTACATCAGCAAACAGATTCGAATTTAATGCCTCTGGACAACAACCAAGTGGTGCTTTACGACGTGTATCTGGAAATTTATATTTCGATTCTAACGGAGTATTTTTACCAGTACAACCTTACAATTGGGGATTTCTTTATAATAACGAAACCGAAACAAAGTTTTTTTTCTCAGAAAGCACAAGTAGTAATATATTTGTTTTAACGCCTTCTTTTACAGATCATCCTATTGTTGCAACTATAACAGGAATTGCACCTAATAATGTAGGCGATTATCTCGAATTTACTTTTTCTGGAACTTTTAGTCAAAACGGAACAACCAAAACTATTTCTGGAGAATGTAGAGCACAACGCGAAGCAGATCAAAATTTTTAACTTTTTGAAATAATTATAAAAACAATTTTTAAACTAAGCTTAGTATATATAGCGCCATTTATAATAGTATGTAGCAGTAACTAATATTTTCAAGGATGTACAAAACAAATAAGTTATCAAGATGCAATTAGAGCTATTTTTAAAACGCGTCTGTAAAAAAAGGCTTTTACAACCAACAGCTTATGTATTTAATAATGCAGATTATACATTTACTAACCGAAGCGAAGAAAAATTTTTTTGGACATACAATGGTATTTTTAAAATAATTTTAAATTAATAAAAATGAAAAAAACAACCATAATATTATGTTTTCTATGCCTTATAACATCTTGTAATAATGATGACGACGCAAACAACGATGCAACAAACGAAACCGAATGTAATTTTCAAGGACTTTCGTATTTAGACACTAGCAACTTAGACCAAATATTAGTTGCAGAGACAGATATAAGTACACAGTTTTTTCCAAATGCAAGTAATGGCCCATTTGGTGCTCCAGGCTTTGAAATTAATTCTAATGTGAGTCCAAATCCATTCTTTTTTACAACCAACGTTATTACTTTAAACCAAACAGGAGATGGAATGTTAACAATTGGCAATGGTACAGAGCAAATAGTAACAGTTACCTGCCAGCGCGAAGGTACAGCTGTAGGAGATGAGGTTAGGCTAGATGTTGTTATTGGTAGTGTAGAAGTAGAGTTTTGTGTAATTATAGATGAAGTATTATAGTTACAATTAATATGAAAATAAAAATAAAACACGTAGTTATATGTATAGGGTTACTTATTTTTAATTGTAAAAATGAAAGTATAACTCAATCTTCACAAAGTGAAAACAAAACTGAAGTAACACCTCAATTAACCGAAGACGAAAAAACAGAAATAGTAAAATACTATTTAATTAACGGAAGAAAATTAGCCGAAAAAGATTTTTACAAAATCATTTTTTTAAACGACGCCATCGATGGTGTAAAAATTATTCACTACGAAGGTAGAGATGCTTTTTTTGGTTTTAAATTTTCTGAAGCTCTAAACTATTATAACGCTAATAAATAATTATGAAAAATATAACAAACATATTCATAATGCTTTCAATCACACTATTTACATTTAATTGTACTGATGACGATGATGGTACATCAACTACAGGAAACACACAAGAACACTTTAAATATACCATTGAAGGTGTAGAGCGCATTTTCGATTATGATGTAGAAGCGCATCTAGAAACAGATACAGGTTCAATAATAGACCGTTACGAAATTAATGCCTCTGGTATATCAGGTAATGGAACCGTAAGAAGAATTGGAGCAAGTTTTTCGTTTGATTCTAATGGACCATTTATGCCAAATACAATGTATAATTGGGGACTTGCCTTGGATAGCGATACCACTGAGAAATTTCACTTTGCAGAGAGCACTGTATCTAACTTATTTATTTTATCTGCAGATTTCTCATTGCATCCTATTACAGCGACTTTAATATCTACAGTGCCTTCAAACGTAGGAGACTATTTAGAATTCACATTTACTGGAAATTTTGATGATAATGGAACAACTAAGACTATTTCTGGAGAATGTAGAGTCCAACGCGATGCAGATCAAAATTTTTAAAATGGCGTATAGATAAAATTTAATAACCCATAAAAAACTACATTTGTAAAACATCAAGAAAACTAAACTTGTGAAACACAAAAAACGCCATATCACTTTATTTATAATCTTGATATGGAGTTTTTCGTTTGCACAACAGTTAACAAATTATACTACTAAAGATGGATTACCAAGTAACCATATTTATAAAGTAACACAAGACGCTAATGGTTTCATTTGGATTGCTACAGACAGAGGTTTGGTAAAATACAATGGAAGCGAATTTAAAACTTTTACTACAAAAAACGGGTTAGCAATTAACGATGTTTGGGGTTTAAACGCTACGCCAGACGGGAAACTTTGGTTTCAATCTAAAGCTGCAAAAGTTGGATACGTCGAGAATGATAGCGTTCATGTTTTCGAGAGTGAAACTAAAGGTGAAATTTTTAATTCTGTATTTACATCTCAAATTGGTAATGAAATTATACTTTCAAGTTCTATAAATTTTCATAAATTACAAGAAAACAAATGGAGAAATATTTTAGAAAATAACAATTTTCGAGAGGAGTATTATTCTAACATTCAGCATAAAAACATAAGTAGGTATTTGTCTAATAATGAATTAGATACTATTTCTTTTTTAGATAAGGAAGAAAATGTGGTTAAACAACTACATATGCAAGAGTTTTTAACAAAAAGGCATAAAAGAGGTCAGTTATCAGACAGTATATACTTTTGGGTTAATTCTAACGGTTATAAAATATTAAATTTAAATACCCTACAATTCTACGAACGCACTTTAAAAGAAGAGATTAATATTAATACCTCCCAATTTACACGTATAAATTTAATAAACAATCAGTTACAAATTTCTGGTCGTGGTTTTGTAGGTATTTTAGATAATCAGTTTCGTGTAAAAGATGTCTATTACTTTCCTAAAAAAATAAATGCACATTTTGCCATGATAGATGTGTCTCAAAACATCTGGATATGCACCTTTTCTAATGGTTTGTATAAACTTCCTAAAATTAAAAGAGGGATTAAGTATAGTTTAACAGACCAGAAAGTAAATCATATAGCACAAGTAAAAGATAAGATTGTAGCTACTGTATATAATAAAGGTTTTTATGTTTATAATTCTAAAAACAAACAGTTTAATCTTTATTTTAAAGAGAAAGAGTATTTGTTTCGTCCTAACTATTTAGAAGCTACAGATACCCAATATTATTTTTCTCAAAATAAAATGTTTGCGGTTAAAAATGAAGAAAAAAAATATATAGGTTTAAAAAATGTTTTCAGAGATTACGTTATTAATGCTTATGCAGATAGACAGTTTGTGTACTATAATAATTTTATTTATGGAATTTACGCTGTAGGAGTAAATAAAATTGATCCAGAAACTCATACCATTATTGAAGAAACCATGCAATATGGGATCAATTATTTAGCTGTTTTTAAAAACATGTTGTTAGTAGCAACAACAAATGGCTTAAAACAATTTAAAAATAGAAAGTTTGAAGCTATTACTTTTAAAAACCAGCAATTAGACAAATCTATTTTAAATATTCACAAAATTTCTAATACCGAAATTTTATTGAATACCGATGGTTTTGGAGCTTATATTACAGACTTAAATACTATTAAACCATTACCAAACTCAGAATTTTTAATTGTTAATAATGCTTTTGTAAAAGATAATAGTATTTGGTTAGCTACAAATAAAGGCATTTTAGAATACGAAAAAAATAAAGATAGTTATGTATTAAAAAAGCAAATAGATATAAGTAACGGTTTACCTTCAAATAACATAAATGATGTATTTATTATAGAAAACGACCTATTAGTGAGTACTAATTCTGGAGTAGCCATTCTGCCAAAAAATCAAGAAAACAAGTCGCAGTTATTAGATATTTATTTTGAAAATGCGACATACAATAATCAAAAAATAACAGTAGATCATAGTGTTTTCGATTATACAGAGAATAATAGTATGAATATTTCAATTTCGAGTTTAGATTTTTCAGAAGATAAATCTAATCTTTTATATAATTATAAGTTAGAGCCCATTCAAAAAGAATGGATTTACTCGAATGTAAAGACTGTTAATTATAACGATTTAAAACCTGGTAATTATAACTTTACAATACAATCTAATGGTATTGAAAATTGCTTAGATTTTGAAATAAAACCATTATGGTGGCAAACGTTATGGTTTAAATTATTATGTATTATATTATTTATATCGTTAATCGTTTTCATTATATGGTTTTTAATAAGACAATTAGAATTTAAAAAAAACCAAAAATTTTTCGAAGAAAAGCGTTTAAGCGAATTACAACTTAAAGCTTTACGTTCTCAAATGAATCCGCATTTTGTATTCAACTCTCTTGCAGCAATTCAATATTACATTAATAACAACCAAATGGAAGCATCCGAAGCTTATTTGGTGAAATTCTCAAAATTAATTAGGCAGTTTTTCGAGTGGAGTAAAGAGAAGGAAATTAGCATAGTTAAAGAAATAGAATTATTGTCAAACTATCTCGATATAGAAAAACTACGCTTTAAAGATAAGTTTGAATATGCTATTAATTTAGATAAAAAACTTAATGCAAAATCTAATAAATTACCAACAATGTTGTTACAACCCATTGTAGAGAATGCTATTAACCATGGCATTTTTAATAAAATACATAATGGCAATGTAACTATTAATTTTATTTTTATAAATGAAAAGAGTTTTAAAATTGAAATAATAGATGATGGAGTAGGCTTTGTAAATACTAAAAAACAAGGTAATAGAAAAGTAAAATCGTCTAACGTTTTAGAAGATAGATTACGTTATTTAAACCAAACCAACCAATGGGAAATATCTTATTCTGAAGAAGAATTAAATCCAAATTTAAACGATAAAGGAAACAAATCTACATTTATTATTACCCAACTTTAATTTATGAGTACACTAACTGCTATATTAATTGACGACGAAATTTCTAACCTAAAAGGATTAGAGCAAAAATTAGAAAAATTGTTTCCAGATATTGTAATTCAGCACACGTTTCAAAATCCTGAAGACGCTATTAAAACCTTACAAACTCAGCAACCAGATTTAGTCTTTTTAGACATTGAAATGCCTAGAATTAATGGTTTTAAATTATTATCACAACTAGCGTCTATAAATTTTCAGGTCATTTTTGTAACAGCTTATAGTGAATATGCAATTGAAGCTTTTAAACAAAACGCAATAGATTATGTGTTAAAACCTATAGATGATAAAGAATTAGTTGTAGCCGTAAATAAAGCATTACAAGTCATACAAACAAAAAGCGATATAGATAGTAACCATAAGTTAGTAAACCTTTTATCTCAAACTATTTCTAGTAAAAATAAAATTATAGTGCCAACACAAAAAGGGATGTCTTTTATCCCACAAGAAGAAGTTATGCATTTGCAAGGTTATGAAGGTTACACGAAAATTCATTTAATTTGTGGAAAAACAATTTTGAGCTCTTATAACTTAGGTAAGTTTAAAAAACTATTAAGCGCTAGTTTTTTTAAATGCCATAAATCACATATTATCAACTTAGAAAAAGTGCGTCATTTTGAAAATGAAGGGTATCTTGTTTTAGAAAACACACAGCGTGTGCCTATATCTAGATCTAATAAAAAAGCGTTCTTAGAGCTATTTAATTAATTATATACTTTTTATTAATCTACTGTATTGGCTTCTTAATCGATTCAAAGTATCCGTTGCTATATTGGTGTGTTTATTACTCAAAAGTATTTTTTAGTTTTAATCAAAAGTATAGATAATAATAATTGTCGTGAGTTTATATAAGGTTGTAAACAATAATAATTAGCAATTTTAAACGAAAAATTATGAACACAAGAAAAAATAATTTTAAACTAGCTCTTGGCCTTATAATAGCGCTTAGTACTATATTTACATCATGCGATCCAAACGATAACAACGAACCTGTCGATTCAGGAACAGGAAGTGGTATTTTAAACAGTTTAGACTTTGGAGCAAGTATTCAACGCGATTTTATGGGGAGAGTAGTCGATGAATCTAACCTACCATTAGATAATGTTATGATTAGTATTGGCTCTAAAATAGCAACTACAGATGCCAACGGAATGTTTATTATTAAAGAAACAAATGTAAACGTTAGAAACGCTTTTATTACTGCCAAAAAATCAGGTTATTTAAAAGGTATTCGAAGCCAAGTGCCAACACAAAACATGAACATAATTAATATTATGTTAATTCAAGAAAATATAGTAGGAACAGTAGCTTCTGGTGTAGTTAGCGAAGTAAATTTATCAAACGGAACTAAAGTAAAGTTTGATGGTGAATTTAAAGATGAAAACGGTAATGCCTATTTAGGAAATGTTGATGTAATTATGTATCATCTAGATCCGTCTAACCCAGATATAGATGCGATTATGCCAGGTAGTTTACAAGGACAAAATAAAAATGGAGAGGAGCGTGTTTTAGAATCTTTTGGGATGTTAAATGTTGAATTAAAAGGCGCTTCTGGGCAAAAATTAAATATAGCAGATGGACATGTTGCAGAAATTGAAATACCTGTAGATCCTGCACAATTAAGTACTGCACCTACAACAATTCCATTATGGCATTTTGATGAAGTAGAAATGTATTGGGTAGAAGATGGTGAAGCAAATTTAGTAGGCGGTAAGTTTATTGGTGAAGTATCTCATTTTTCATGGTGGAACTGTGATGTTCAATTTCCTACTGTAACATTATGTTTAAATGTTGTAGATAGTACCAATATTCCATTGTCTAACGTTAAAATCGAACTTTTAAGAAATAATGCAACATATCCAAGAGTTGGTTTCTCTAACGGAAATGGTGAAATATGTGGTTTAATCCCAACAAACGAAACTTTAACGCTAAAAGCTTTTGATCAATGCGGAGTTGAAATTTTCAATACTACAATTGGACCATTTGCTACAGATACAAATTATGGAAACATAGTATTAGCAGGAGTGTTAACAGAGGTTATTACTGGAAACTTAGTAAATTGTTCAAATGCTAACGTAACTAATGGCTATGTTAATTTGGTATATGGCAGCGAAAACGCAACAGTAACAGTTACTAATGGAACCTTTAAAATGAGTGTTATTAAGTGTGCTTCAATAAATACATTTACTTTAGAAGGTATAGATTACGATACTTTTCAATCTACTACAGCATTACCTTTTAATTTTAGTAATACTATTTTAGGTAATATTATAGCTTGCAGTGCTGTAACAGAATATATTTCTGTACAAGTAGATAACGATCCTGTAACTTATTTTTTAAATAATCTTTATGCTGGACCAAACGGATCTACAAATGGCTCTTTTACTATTGCTACTCAATCTACTAATAATTCAATTTCTATTCATGGAAACACAACAGCTCTTGGTACTTATACAAGTGCAGATTTTAGTTTCCAAGCTTTAAATATTAACATGGATTTTAATAGACCAGATACATTACAATATACATTGTCTAATTATGGAGGAGTTGGAAATTATGTAGATATAGTTATTAGTGGAACTTTTACAGATACTAGTGGAAGTATAAAAAATTTATCTATAACAACTCATGTTATAATTGTAAATTAATAAAAGTTAAATACCATTAAAAAGCAGAGTCTTTAAAAGAATCGGCTTTTTAATTTAAGTTTTGTTCTTTAATTTATAACCACCCAAATATTCACATTCTTTTAAAGACTGCATACCATAAAATGGCACAGGTGTTTTGTCGTATTGGTAGGTTGTACTTAGTTCTGCTGATACATTGTGGTCGTCAACATTTACCTCAATGTCCGTCATTTTAAACTCACAAGGATGCTCATAACCTGCCGCATGTGTAATTTCTAAAAACTCTTTTCTAAAGGTTTTAAAATATTGTGCTGCCCGTTCCGATTTTAACGGAACGTCAATACCACGTTGTAACCATTTATTTTGTGTTGCTACACCACTAGGACATTTATTTGTATGGCAGACTTTGGCTTGAATACACCCAATACTCATCATCGCTTCTCTAGCAACATTAATAATATCTACACCCATAGAAAATGCCATGGCAGCTTTACCAGGAAAACCCAATTTACCACTACCAATAAAAACCACTTGTTTCTCTAATCCTTTTTTCTGAAATAATTTATACAAATCACCAAAAGCGTACACCCAAGGTAAACTTACATGGTCTGCAAAACTTGGAGGCGCAGCGCCAGTGCCACCTTCGCCACCATCAACAGTAATAAAATCGGGACCTTTTCCAGTATTTTTCATAATATCTGTAAGTTCTTCCCATTGTTCTAATTTCCCAATAGCAGCCTTAATGCCAACTGGTAAACCGGTTGCATTAGCTATTGCTTCTATAAAATCTACCATTTCTGGAATGGTAGAAAAGGCTTTATGATTTGGTGGAGATAGAACCGTTTTACCAACTTCAACGCCGCGAATATCTGCTATTTCTTGAGTTATTTTAGCCCCTGGTAATACGCCGCCTTTTCCAGGTTTAGCACCTTGCGATAATTTTAATTCTATAGCTCGAATAAATGGGTTATTTTCTACTAATTTTTTCATTTTTTCCATTGAAAAGCCACCATCTTCCGAGCGCACTCCAAAGTATCCTGTTCCAAAATGAAAGACCACATCACTACCATTACTATGGTAAGACGATAAGCCACCTTCTCCAGTATTGTGGTAAGCACCAGCCATTTTACAACCTTTATTTAAAGAGTCTATTGCTCTTGCTGACAGTGAGCCATAACTCATTGCTGAAACGTTGATAACCGACGCAGGACGATACGGCCGTCTACGTTTATTGTGAGCGCCAATAACTTTTGCACAGGGTAAAAAATCATTTGTTTTGGCATTAATATGATTGTCTGTTAATTGATACGGTAACATTGCATTGTTTATAAATATATGTTGGTGCGCATAAATATCTCGATCTGTACCGAAACCTTCATAATTATTTTCGCTTTTTGCAGAGGCATATATCCAACCACGTTCAATTCTGTTGAATGGTAATTCTTCTCTATTATTAGCTATAAAATATTGACGAATTTCTGGACCTATACTTTCAAATATAAATCTTATATGACCTACAATTGGGTAATTGTGACTAATGGTATGACTGCGTTGTAATACATCGCGTAAGGCCAAAATGACCAAAGCAATAATTATCCATATCCACCAGGATACATTAGATAAAAAAGTGAAGATACCATCCATATTATTAATGATTTTTTCAAAAATAAGAATAATGTAAGTTCAATCAATAAGCCAAACACTAATATTTTAAGCTTAAAAGATATAAATAGAATAAAAAGAAGTTAAACTATAGCAATATAAACCAATACATGAGTTAGAGGCTATTTTAAAATATGCACTATTATACATGGCTTATATGTAATATAGATTATTTAAAAGAGATCCTAGTCTTAAAATTAAAATCTCATAGTTGTCCTAACATTAAAAACTCTAGGTGTTAAATAATTAGGAATGGCATACTGTCTTTTGCTATAGACGTCGCGTACCCAAGTATTGGTAATGGAGTTTTGAACATCGAAAACATTAAATATTTCGAGCCCAAAGGAAAGGTCTTTAAAGGATTTTTTCCATCCATGATTAAATCGTTTTTTAGCATCCACAATTACAAACTGAAAGCCAACGTCTGCACGCTTGTAATCTGGCAGGCGGCTTTGGTATTGATATTTATCTGCATAACTAGGCGAACCTCCAGGTAACCCAGTATTATAAACTAAGTTTAAATACATTTTAAAATTAGGTAACTTAGGTATATAATCCTGAAATAATGCCGCAAACTTAAGGCGTTGGTCTGTTGGTCTAGCAATATTTCCTCTATTGTTGATATTTTCTTCGGTTTTAAGGTAGCCAAAACTAAACCAGCTTTCTGTTCCTGGAACAAACTCACCGTTTAAACGCATGTCTAATCCGTAGGCATAAGCTGTAGCATTATTTTCTGCTGCGTACCGAATACGCACATTTTCTACGGTATAGGGATTAACATTGCTAAGGTTTTTATAATATAATTCTGTAGTTAGCTTAAAGGGTCTGTCTCGCATTTTAAAACTATAATCGTTACCTAATACCACGTGCAAGGATTTTTGCGCCTTAACATTTGGTCTTACAGATCCACTTGCATCGCGCAACTCTCTATAAAATGGCGGCTGGTAATACAAACCACCGCTGGCACGAAACAACATATCGCTTTTCCATTCAGGCTTTATTGCAAATTGAGCTCGTGGGCTAAATACAATTTGACTATTTCCAGCAATATTGGCATCTGTAACTTTCCATTGGTGAGCACGCACACCAGCGTTATTCCAAACATCAGCATCGCCTAGGGTAGAGCGTTTGCTCCATTGTAAATAGGCCTGTAATCTATTTATTTGGGTGCTGTTTCGAGCTTGCACGTTTTGAAAGGCCGTAATAGGAAAGGTGTCAGGCTCATAAGGTTCTTGACTAAAGCCGCCTGAATTTGGTGGATTTATAGAAAACCCAGCCGAATCTATAACTTCCCATTCTATTAAGCGGTCTCTTATATCTTCATTTGTATACTTAACAGACCATTTAATTTCGTTATCATTAACATCTGCTGTTCCTTTGTGTTCTATGGTTGTTATTAATGCATCTAAATCGTTACGGCCATGATTTAATTGCCCTCCAATTCCTTCCGAAAATTCTACTTCTCCCAAATTTTCGTCACCTATATTACTATTTACCTCTCCTAATCGGTATCGTGCTAAAATATCAAAATATTCTGCTTCTGTCGTATGATAGGTTGACGCTACTAATCCTAAATTTACTGTGTCATTTAATTCGTAATTGGCTTGCAAAGCACCAAATAGTGTTTGGTAGCTATCGCGCTCTTGCCCATTATAAGACACTAATAAGGCTAATGGATTATCTAAAGTTCCAAAATTGGTTTGTCTGGTTTGTGGTTCGTAATTATATGTATTAAGCGAGGCGTTACCTAAAAAACTCAATTCTAACTTGTCTGTAAATCTATAGGTTAAATAGGTTTGAATATCTGCAAAAACAGGATTGTAGTTGGTTTCCGTTTCTTTGGCTTGGACTAAAAGCGAATTATCGCGATAGCGTAGACCGGTAATACTTGTAAATTTTGAATCTTTACTAGCCGTTGCTACTGCAACACTGCCACCAAGTAAACTTAAATCTGCAGATACACCAAAGGCTTTTGGTCGTTTGTAAGATATATCTAAAACTGATGATAATTTATCGCCGTATTTAGCTTGAAAGCCACCAGCAGAAAATTCAATATTTTGTACCAAATCGCTATTTATAAAACTCAAACCCTCTTGTTGTCCAGAACGTACAAGAAAAGGTCTATACACTTCTATTCCATTAACATAAACCAAATTTTCGTCAAAATTTCCACCTCGTACAGCATATTGTGTACTCAATTCATTATTACTACTAACACCAGGTAACGTTTTTAATAAATTTTCGACTCCAGCTTGCGCGCCAGGAATTTTAATTAATGCTTCTGGAGCAATTGTTATAATACCTTGAACGTCTTTTCGTTTTCTTCCATTAAGGACAATGGTTTCAATTTGATCGATATCTGTTTTTAAAACCGGATTAAACTCGAAAATTTCACCATTTTTTAAGTTTACAGTTATGGTAACATTTTTATGCGATACATGAGAATATACTATAGTAACATCTGTATTTGCAGGTATAGAAATTTCGTAAAAACCATTTTTATTAGTAGCCGTTCCTGTAGTTTGAGTATTTACGTTTACGGCTTGAAGCGGAAATTCCTTTTCGTCTAAAATAACCCCATTTACAATTGCTATTTGCGACATTGCATAGAGTGGAAGTAGCAGGAATATGAGTTTTAGAACCTTGGATTTTTTCTTCAAAATTTTTGTATTTGCTTGTTAGTTCTAAAATTTCAAGAGTAACAATAAATTATTTCCTAAAAAAAGTAGTTTCAAATGTAGTGCTATTTCCCACATTATCTATAACAATTACTTTTAATTTATTCTTGGTTTTTTTTACGATCTCATCGTTAAAATCATGGGTTAAAGTTTTCTTTTTAAAATTATATTCCATTAAAACCCATTGTCCATTTATGGTTGCTCTATACTTAGAAATACCGGTGCCTTTATCGTTAATTTTAATTTTTAAATACCGGTATTTACTAAGCCAACTCCCATTTTTAAAGTTAATAGCTTTTATGGTTGGAGCAATTGTATCCCTTGCTAAAACGTAAGTTCCTAAATCTTTAGTACGTGTTATTAAAAAATTTCCTTTTCTTTTTGTGTTAGAATAGGCTGCCCAATTGTTCCAACCTATTAATTTTGCTAAATATAATTGATTTAAGTCCTCTTCCTTATAATTACTAATATCGTAACTAATGGTAAAGCTTTTCTTTACTGGGCGTATTTGTTTGTGGAGTATAAGCGTATCGTTTTTAACCTTGAAATCTATAAAAAAGCTATCGTAAAAGGTATCTTTATAAAAACTAACTTTAAATTTATCTTGTTCTAATACTGCCTCTTGATCGTGCTGAATATAATAGGGCGTGGTTGCATTTTCCTGAACATCTTCTGGAAATTTTACGTCACCCTTAATAGAAATGTCTAAATTAGTTTCGTTACCTTTAAAATCGCTTATTTTTACCTTGTAAACAGATGCTGTACTATCATATATAGTAATATATCCATTATCTATTACATGATTATACAAACTTAAAGGATTATTGTCTTCAATAAATAATTTCTGAAGCTTTTGCTTTTTAGTTTTAAAATGCGAGTAGTCTATTAAACGGTTTAGATGTTTTGTTTCGGCAAATGAAAAGCGCTTAAAATCGATTTCGAAATTCTGTATACCATTGTAATAGGATGAAATATTGTAAACACCATTTTTATTAGCTGCTAAATCTTGTCTATCTATAGTTTGCACTGCAAAACCTATGGTGCCAAATGCTTTCAATTCTTCAATTTTATAATCGCCATTAGGCTGTGGGATTAGACGAAGTTTTTGCTTTTTATTAGAACCGTTTATATGAGAATTTACACCAATAGGATACGCATATACGTTAGAAATAATAGGCTTTGTTGTATCTTTCACATCTACGCCAAATAACATTGGATTTATTGGGCGCTCAGCATTATCACGAATTTCAAAATGCAGATGTGGACCCGAAGAACTTCCTGTGTTTCCAGTATAGGCAATTATTTCTCCTTTGGAAATTGTTAAGGCTTCAGAGGTTGGGAAAATTTCAATTTCAAATGACTCTTTCTCATATTGTTTAGCCTTAATGTATTTTTCAATTTTTGGACTAAATTTTTGCAGGTGTGCATAGACACTGGTATAACCGTTTGGGTGCGTGATGTATAGCGCTTTGCCATAACCAAAATGGGCGATTTTTATTCTGCTAACATAACCCTCAGCAATACCGTAAACCTTTAAACCTTCAATTCGTTTTGTTTTAATATCTAAACCAGAATGGAAGTGGTTAGAGCGCAGTTCTGCAAATGTTCCAGCTAAAACAATATTAATATCTAATGGCGATCTAAAATAGTCTTGAGGATATTCGCTTTGCGAAAAAACAGAATAAGAAATAAAAAAAAACAAAAGGTATTTGTGCATAAATTTTTTTTGAAACATTTTTATGTCCATTTTTCTAATTGATGATAGCATTGCTAAAATATACAATTGATTATTAATAGCAAAGACAAAATCAAAGACCAAGCCATAGTATTCTTTTTTAATACTATTAAATACTTATAGAAAATTATTAGATTTATAATTTAAAATTTTATTAAAAAACAATTGTTAAATAGATTGTGTTCTGTTAACTTTGTAATATAAGTATTGATTTTGGTAAATGAGTAAAATAGAGGATATTGTAGATGCTTTAGAGAAAAAAATAGGCAAAGTCTTGAAAAAACAAAGTGTTTTAATGGAAACTAATCTAAAATTATCTAAAGAGTTAACACAATACCAAAGTACTTTAAAAGTTCAAGAACAAGCAATTGAATCTTGGAAAGATAAGTATCAAACACTCAAAATGGCTAATACAATGCTTGGCAGTGCTGAAGATAAACGAGAAACAAAACTCAAAATAAACGCATTAATTCGAGAAATAGATCATTGTATTGGTCAACTCTCCCAATAAAGCAACATAGTAACGTATGGCAGAAATGCTTAAAATAAAGCTTTCTATAGCTAATAGAGTATATCCTTTAACAATTCCACCAAGTCAGGAAGAAGGTTTACGTAAAGCGGCTAAGAATATTGATGCTATGATAAAACAGTTTGAGCAAAGTTATTCTGTTAGAGATAAACAAGATGTTTTAGCCATGTGTGCATTGCAGTTTGCATCTCAAGTGGAGCAGAAAACTTTAGATAAAGAGCATGTAAATGAACACGTTGAAAAAAAGTTAATCGCTTTAAATCAAGTGTTACAAGCGCATTTAAGTTCGTAACGTTCTTATAAATAAACTAGGTTACTGCCTACATTAATTATTTTTTTGATAAACTCAACAGTTAATTCTTTAAAAAGGGTGAGTTGAAGTTGTAAAAGCGTGCTGCTAGTGGTTTACCACTTGGGCAGATACTTGATCAGCTTGTTAACCCTAAACGTGTTTTTAAGGAGTTTATACAAAACCGAAATTAGTGTAGGCTTTTTTTATATAATTAATTTAACTAACTAAAATGGATAACATAATAATATTTGGTATTGCAGGCATTGCTATTGGAGCAATTTTAGGCTTTATAATAGCTAAAATAATGGAAAAAAATAATGCTTCGAAGCTAATTAAAAACGCTAAAAAGTCTGCGGGTATTATTTTAAGAGATGCTAAGAGCGAAGGCGAAAGCATTAAAAAAAGTAAAATGCTTCAAGCCAAAGAACGATTTATTGAACTTAAAGCCGAACATGAAAAGGTCATTTTATCGCGCGATAAGAAAATGGCCGAAGCGGAAAAACGCACAAGAGATAAAGAGTCTCAAATATCCAATGAATTAGCTAAAAATAAAAAACTAAATGCACAAATAGAATCTAAACAAAAAGAATTAAATCATCGTTTAGAAATCTATGAAAGAAAACAAGAGGAGATTAATAAACTGCACAAAAGTCAAATACAGCAATTAGAAGTTATTTCTAGTTTATCTGCAGAAGATGCAAAATCACAATTAGTAGAATCTCTTAAAGGCGAAGCTAAAACTGAGGCCAATGCTTACATTCAAGGTAAGATGGAAGAGGCAAAATTAACGGCTCAACAAGATGCCAAAAAGATAATTATTAATACCATACAGCGTATTGGAACCGAGGAAGCTGTAGATAATTGTGTGTCTGTTTTTAACATTGAAAATGATGATGTTAAAGGACGTATTATTGGTAGAGAAGGTAGAAATATCCGTGCCATTGAAGCAGCAACTGGTGTAGAAATTATTGTTGACGACACACCTGAAGCTATAATCCTTTCCTGTTTTGATTCTGTAAGACGTGAAATCGCACGCTTATCTTTGCATAATCTCGTTACAGATGGCAGAATACATCCTGCAAGAATTGAACAGGTTGTTAAAAAAACACAAAAACAAATTGAGCAAGAAATTATAGAAGTGGGTAAGCGTACGGTTATAGATTTAGGTATTCATGGTTTGCATCCTGAATTAATAAAGATGGTAGGTAGAATGAAATACCGCTCCTCTTACGGGCAAAATTTACTTCAGCACTCGCGTGAAGTAGCAAAACTTTGTGGTGTAATGGCAGCAGAACTAGGATTAAATCCAAAATTATCTAAGAGAGCCGGATTATTACACGATATAGGTAAAGTACCAGATGCTGAAGCTGATATGGAAACACCTCACGCTATTTTAGGAATGCAATGGGCTGAAAAATTTGGTGAAAAACCAGAAGTTTGTAATGCTATTGGTGCTCACCATGATGAAGTAGAAATGACATCTTTACTATCCCCAATCATTCAAGTTTGCGATGCTATTTCTGGTGCAAGACCTGGTGCAAGACGTCAAGTTTTAGATAGTTATATCCAACGCCTAAAGGATTTAGAAGAAATAGCCTTTGGTTTTCAGGGTGTTAAAAAAGCGTATGCAATTCAAGCTGGTAGAGAGTTACGTGTTATTGTTGAAAGCGAAAGGGTTAACGACCAGAATGCAGCGGATTTATCCTTTAGTATTTCGCAAAAAATACAAACAGACATGACCTACCCAGGCCAAGTAAAAGTAACGGTAATTAGAGAAACAAGAGCAGTAAATATTGCAAAATAGTCGTGGTATCTATAGTGCAAAAAAAAGCGCAATGGGTAATGCAAATTAGGTTTTATTATGTTGTTGATTATCTTATAAAAATAGGGTTGTAACTAGAGAATTGTACTTATAAGGAATGTTAGTTATAAAATTAATATAAACTTTTTTACTGTCTAGGATGAAAGTTATCTATAACATGTTTTAAATGGCTTTTATCTACATGCATATATATTTCCGTTGTGGTAATGCTTTCGTGACCAAGCATAAGCTGTATAGCTCTTAAATCTGCGCCATTTTCAAGAAGGTGCGTTGCAAAAGAGTGTCTAAAAGTATGTGGAGAAATCGTTTTGTTTAAATTTATTTTTACAGCCAATTGTTTTATTATGGTAAAAATCATGGCTCGTGTTAATTGTCGACCTCTGCGATTTAAAAATAGAGTGTTTTTAAACTCCTGTGTAATGGTTTGATGAAGGCGTACCGTTTTCCTATAGATTTCTATATACTTTTGAGTTACTTCTGTAATAGGCACAAAACGCTGTTTATTGCCTTTTCCAGTAACCTTAATAAAACCTTCATCAAAAAATAAATCCGAAAGTTTTAAATTGGTTAACTCGCTAACACGTAAACCACAACCATATAATAGTTCTAGTATTGCACGATTGCGTTCGCCTTGCGGTTGACTTAAATCTATGGCGCCAATGAGTTGGTTAATTTCATTTTCGCTTAATGTGTCTGGTAATTTTCTACCTATTTTTGGAGCATCTATAGTATCTAAAGGATTAGCTTTACGGTAATCCTCAAATACTAAATAATTAAAAAAGCCTTTTAATCCAGAAATTAAGCGAGACTGAGAACGTGGATTAACGGTTTTGGCAATGGTATATATAAATTCCTGAACAGTGTCCTTTTTAATAAGAATTGGAGAAACGCTAATTTGTCGATCTTCCAGATAGCGCATTAGCTTTCTAACATCGTAACTATAATTGTTTATGGAGTTGTCTGATAAACCTCGTTCTATTTTAAGATAGAGTTGATAATCTTTAAGTGCGTTTTGCCATTTCATTTGATAAAAATAAAAAAGCTGCCATAAAAGAGCAGCTTTAATTTTTGAAATTTTATGTAAGTTTACAGTCCAGGATATTTATCTGTAATAATATCTACTCCATCAATTATATACCATATCCCAATACCACCTATGGTTAGTATAAAAAGAATATTCCATCCAATTGGACTTCCTAAATACCATCTGTGTGCTGCAAAGCCTCCTAAAAACACCCATAGAAGTAATGCTGTAGATTTGTCCTTGCGCTTCAGTACGGCTGGTGAGGTCATTATTACATCAGCAAAATCGGGGTCTACAGATACAGTGCTTTCAACTGTTTTTGCAACTCTTTTTACAGGAAAAGATGCGCTAGCGGTAGCCATTGCCATTAAAAAGACTACAAATGAGAGTAATAGTTTAGTTTTCATATTAATTTGGTTTAAGTTTGTTTATCAAATATAATTTTTTTTTTACGACTATGAAAAGTTTAGTTACTATAATTTTGGTACTGTTATTATTAACCCCAACACTTTGCATCGCGCAGCAAAATTTTGAGTATGTTGGTTTTATAAAACTTAATGATTCCTCGTTAATTAGTCTCAGTTTAAATTTAGAAGAGCATAAAGGCAAAATTAAAGGTTTTACACTTACTGACGTTGGAGGAGAACATGAAACTAAAACGAGCATTGTTGGAACTTACAACCATGACAAAAAAATATTAAAATTTCAAGAAGTCGAAACAATTTACACTAAATCTTATGTTTCTGAGAATGATTTTTGCTATATCAATTTTACTTCTAAATTTTATAAACTTGGAAAAACTTCTAAACTCAAAGGCACCTTTAATGGAATGTTTTCAGATAAAACGGTATGCATAAATGGTGAAATTTCGCTTTCAACAAAGGAAAAACAATTAAAAAAAATGGAGAAAGTTCAAAAATTTATAAAAAAAACAAAGCGTATAAGTGATAGTGAAAAAGAAAATATAGACCTAATTAAAATAATGGACACAGTACAAATGAATGTTCTAAAACAAAAACAGGTCATGAGCGTTTTTGCTAAAAATAAAGACATTAGAATTGAAATTTACGATGGTGGACAAATTGATGGTGATAAAATTACATTAACGTATAATAACAAAACTATTTTAAGGAATTTTGAAACTACCAAGGCGAGGAAAAATATTCCATTAATTCTTTCTGAGCCAAAAAATGAATTTATTTTAAAAGCAAACAATGTTGGACGTATATCTACAAATACAGCAGTAATAGAAATTTTTGTTGATGGCACTAAAATTAGAGCTTTAACCAATTTGAAAGCTGGTGAACAAACTCAAATTGATTTTTATATTAAATAAGTTTCCTTTTAATAACCCGAACACCCTAAACTATAATTTAATAGACACTAACCAAAATTTTAATAGCTTATCACGGCGGTGTTAGGAATCTACAATTAGTATCAAGATATTATTTTTATTATTAATAAGCATTGTAGAACAGAAATTTATAGGTATTTATTAATAACCGTTAGTTTCTGTTGTTTCATCTCAATTTTATTTTAGTATATTTTAATTAATGTAAAAACTTTAAAATTATGCAAAACTATTTTCAATTACTGTAATATTAGTATTCGGATTTTCAATTGTGAGTGCACAAGAAAATGTCGTTAAAGTTAATCCATTAGGTTTGCTTTTTATATCTGCTCAAGTATCTTATGAAAGAACTTTAAATAAAACAGCGCAGTAGAATTATCATTAGCTTATACTAGTTTGAAAGCTACTTTTTCTGGATCCACATTTCAAGAATCAATCAATGGTGTTGGAGTTGAAATAAAGTACAGACTGTATTTTTCTTCAGCAAACAATGCACCAAGAGGATGGTATGCGGCACCTTTAGCAAACTATAATAGCAATACTGGAAAACTTGTTGATTCTAAAGGTACAGTCTCTTCTTTTGGAGGTGGAGCTGTAGCTGGATAACAATGGGTATTTGGAGGAGAAGATACTGGCTTTGCTTTAGATTTAAATCTTGGAGCACAATATAATTCAGTTTTAATAGGCGGAAATATTAGTGGATCGAGTTCAGAAGATATTGCACCAAGACTAGCATTGGCCATTGGTTATGCATTTTAAAAGATGGCCGATAATTTTAAAAATCCAAAACCTAAGTTTTGAATTTATTTGCTAAAAATAAAAAACGACTTGTTAATCTATTTTAAGTGTAATTAAATAAATTACAAAATCCGAAACAAAAGTTTCGGCTTTTGTTTATTATAAACTTAACTTATGCATGTAACTTTTGTATTTTTACAGTATGAAAAAAATAATCATAATTAATGGTCCAAATCTTAATTTATTAGGAAAGCGCGAACCAAACATATATGGCAATTTGTCTTTTATGGATTTTTTTGAGACTGTTAGTCAAAAATATACTACGGTAGACTTGGAGCATTTTCAATCTAACATAGAAGGCGAAATAATAGATAAGTTACAAGCTTGTGGTTTTAATTATGATGGTATAATATTAAATGCCGCGGCTTACACGCATACTTCAATTGGCATTGGTGATGTTGTAAAAGCTATAAAAACACCAGTCGTAGAAGTTCATATCTCGAATACTTTTTCACGAGAAGAGTTTAGACATCAATCTTTTATATCACCAAATGCTAAAGGCATTATATTAGGCTTTGGTTTACAGAGTTACGAATTGGCTATACAAAGCTTTATATAAATTAATATTAAATCTAATCTATGAAAAATCATCTCTTAAGTATTATTTTAATTTTTAGTTTTGCAATGGCTCACAGTCAAATAGATTTTGGTATTAAAGGCGGACTAAATTTCTCTTTTTTTAAAGTTGTTGAAGCAGACTTTGGTGCCAATCCAGAAACAGAAACTGGCTATTTTGGCGGTGTATATTTAGACTTTAAAATTGATAAAGGATTACACATCCAACCCGAACTTTTATATAAAGGTATTGGTGATTTTAATTTTTTAAACGCTCCTATTTATTTTAAATATGATATTGATAATAATTTTCATTTATTAATAGGTCCAAGTTTAAATTATTTTTTCGATTTTATTATTAATAGTTTTAAAGTTAGAGCGGATGTTAGTATTGAATATGATATTGTTTCCCGTTTTAATGTGAATATGAAATACACGCTCGGTTTTGAAGAACTTGCACCAAATGTAATTTTTTTGGGTGTCGGGTATAAGTTGTAATAAAAAAGGCCATTTAAAGTAAATTACACGTCTTAGGCAAAGTATAACTAACAAAATAATGCTGACACATACGCACAGTTCTTTTAGCAATTAAACTTATAGTTTTTAAAGATGTATTACTTCATCATAAGCTGCGGCAACAGCTTCCATAACCGCTTCACTCATAGTAGGATGTGGATGCACAGCTTTTAAAACTTCGTGTCCTGTAGTTTCTAATTTACGTCCAAGCACTGCTTCGGCAATCATATCTGTTACACCAGCACCAATCATGTGGCACCCTAACCACTCGCCATATTTAGCGTCAAAAATTACTTTTACAAAACCATCTTTGGTTCCAGAAGCGCTTGCTTTACCAGAAGCTGAGAATGGAAATTTACCAACTTTTATATCCAGACCTTGCTCTTTAGCTTGCTTTTCGGTTAAACCTACACTGGCTATTTCTGGCGATGCATAAGTACAACCAGGAATATTACCATAGTCCAAGGCTTCAACATGTTGTCCTGCAATTTTCTCCACACATAAAATACCTTCAGCACTCGCAACATGGGCTAATGCTTGTCCAGGAGTTACATCGCCAATAGCATAGTAACCTGGAATATTAGTTTGGTAGAAATCGTTTACTATAATTTTATCTCTATCTACAGCAATTCCAACATCTTCAAGACCAATACCTTCTATATTCGTTTTAATACCCACTGCAGATAATACTATATCTGCTTCTAAAATTTCTTCGCCTTTACTTGTTTTTATTGTCGCTTTTACACCTTTACCAGAAGTATCTACTTTGGTTACTTCTGCAGAAGTCATAATATTTATACCACTCTTCTTAAACGATTTTTCTAATTGTTTAGACACATCAATATCTTCAACAGGTACAATATTTGGTAAATATTCTACTACAGAAACTTCAGTTCCCATGGCATTATAGAAATAAGCAAACTCAACACCAATAGCGCCAGAACCTACCACAATCATTTTTTTTGGTTGTGTTTTTAAAGTCATTGCTTGTCTGTAACCAATTACTTTTTTACCATCTTGCGGTAAACTAGGGAGTTCACGCGAACGTGCTCCAGTTGCTACAATTATATGGTCCGCCGTATACTCTTTACCTTCAACATCCACCTTTTTTCCAGGTTTTAGTTTACCAAAACCATTAATAACGTCAATTTTATTTTTTTTCATTAAAAACTGTACACCTTTACTCATACCATCGGCAACAGTTCTACTTCGGTTTACTACAGCATCAAAATCCTTGTCATATCCTTTAACAGACAAACCATAATCGCTAGCATGCTTTAAATATTCAAAAACTTGAGCAGATTTTAATAGCGCTTTTGTAGGAATACAACCCCAATTTAAACAAACGCCACCAAGGCTTTCCTTTTCAACAACAGCAACTTTAAAACCAAGTTGCGAAGCTCTAATAGCAGTTACGTAGCCTCCAGGACCACTTCCAAGAACAATAATATCGTATTTACTCATCGTGTGTTTTTTTTCGTTTTAAGAAGTTACGAATTTACAAAACAAAGCCGAAATAATAAATCGAAGTTTCGTTTTTATTTAGGCGTGACCTAAAGGTCGTGTTATACACTATATCTTTTGCAAAAAAAAAGCAAAAGGATGCCGTTGCTATCACTCACGCAAATTCAAGTTGTAATATATAAAAGTTGATAGACTATTAAAATCTTTATCAATCGTTTGTAAAATGCCTTCTCCCTTTTTCTATTGAAAATTTTTTATTGTTGTAATTTTTAGAATCGCCTTTAGATATAGATAGAGATTGCCAGTCGTTTCCCTTTAATAACTTTGCTAAAAAAACGATTTGCCCAATATGGTAAGCATAATGTGCTAATTGTCTATTAATAGCCTCTATTACAGTGTGTCCTTGATTTCTAATGTGTATTATTTTTTCTAAATCTCCTTCAGTTAAAGTAGCAATAGCATTAAATAAACATTTCCAACCACTTTCCCAGGCCGCAATTAAATCTTCATTTGTAATAAAGGTATCTTCAAATTCTTGATCACGATGTCTCCATTCTTTCTCACCATCTTCGGTTAAAAAATTTGTCCAACGCGATAACATATTACCAACTATATGTTTTACAATTATAGAAATACTATTAGAGCTTTCATGACTTTGCCACTGTAATTCTTCCAAAGTTAATTGGTTAAAAGTTTTGTCGCCAAGACTTTTATAATATTTAAATTGTTTAATAATGCTTGGTAAATAGCTAATCATCTGGTTTATCAAATTTAACACTTATGGAATTTACGCAATAACGTGTGCCAGTTTCTGTAGGACCATCGTTAAAAACATGTCCTAAATGTCCACCACAATTAGAACATACAATTTCGGTACGTGTCATGCCATGCATTTTGTCTAGCACATATTTTACGGTTCCTTTTATAGACTCGTCGAAACTTGGCCAACCACAATGGGCATCGAACTTGCTTGAACTTTCAAATAATTGCTGATTGCAGCCTGCGCATTTGTAAGTACCTTCTTCAAAATGAAGATTGTAAGTTCCAGTGTGTGGTCTTTCTGTTCCTTTTTCTCTTAAAATTTGAAATTCTTTATCTGTTAGCAGCTCGCGCCATTCTTTTTCAGACTTATTAACTTTATATTTACTCATCTTTTTTTGGAATAAAATTTAGTGCTACGCCATTTATACAATGTCTTTTACCAGTTGTTTTTCTTGGTCCATCGTTAAACACATGACCTAAGTGTCCGCCACAGGTTGCACAATGCTCTTCGGTTCTACCATGACCTAATTTATAATCTACAGCAAATGCAACATTACCTTTTATTTCTTTATCAAAACTGGGCCACCCAGTTCCAGAATTAAATTTAGCATCACTTTTAAATAGAGGGGTTTGGCAGGCTGCACAAACATAAATTCCAGCGCTATATTCTTTATTAAGCTTACTCGAAAATGGCCTTTCGGTACCAGCTTGTCTTAAAACATAATATTCTTTATCCGAAAGTTGTTGCTTCCATTCCGCATCCGTTTTAGTTACCTTAAAAATTTCTTTACCTGTTTTGGATTCTTGTGCATTACCATTACAGTTATATAAAATAAACGCAATGGCTATAAGTGCAATATTTTTCATATTCTTTTTAAATTAGAGAGGTATAAAATTAAACCGTTGTTTTAGAAAATTAATTTCCTATAATATTATAAAGATAAACGTAAATTTCCTATTACAACTAGTTGGTCGTAGATTAAAGTTAACCCTAACATTTAATAGTATAGCACTCATTTTGGCATTAAATTTGTTTTAAACGAGTAAAAAGTGTATTTAATCGAGTAACTATTGGTAATTAGATTAGCGTATTACTGCTTTTTAATCCAACTTTTTGTAAATTAGTATTCATAAATAAAAACCATATATAAAATGAAATTTAAATCGATTATAACAGTAGCTTTAACACTACTAATTTTTTTCTCATGTTCAACAAATCCTTTTACAGGTAAAAAAACTATGGCATTCATGCCTAACTCTCAATTATTCCCTACTGCCTTTGCACAGTACAATCAGTTTTTAAATGAAAACAATGTTGTTACGAATACACAAGAAGCAGAAATGATCACTAGAGTAGGACAGCGTATAGCAGTAGCAGCAGAACGTTGGTTAAATGCTAATGGTCATCAAGGGTATTTAAACGATTATAAATGGGAATACAAACTAGTAAATGATAAAGCAGTAAATGCTTGGTGTATGCCAGGTGGTAAAATTGTTTTTTACACAGGAATTTTACCTGTAGCACAAAATGAAGCTTCTATTGCTTCCATTATGGGTCATGAAGTAGCACATGCCTTAGCAAACCATGGTCAACAACGTATGAGTGCTGGTATGTTACAGCAAGGTTTAGCAATTGCCGGGAATGTAGCATTGCAAGGCGAAAAAAGAGACGCATTTAACCAATATTTTGGTACAGCATCTCACATTGGAGGCATGCTACCATTTAGTAGAAGTCATGAAACCGAAGCCGATAGAATTGGTTTAATATTAACCGCTATTGCAGGTTATAATCCTGATGAAGCAGCTAATTTATGGAAACGTATGGGTCAAGCAAGTGGCGGACAAGCACCACCAGAATTTTTAAGTACGCATCCAGCTACAACAACTCGTATAGCAAATTTACAAGCCCTTGCACCAAAAGCAAAAGCTGAAGCGAAAAAGTATGGAGTTAAATCTTTTAGAACCGTTACACCTTATTAATAAAATATATACTTAAAGCAAATAGCGTTTAAGTTTTAATCCTTATTTTGGAAGCCACTCTAACTAACGAGTGGCTTTTTTTATGGAAAAATTACAAAAAGGAGAAAAGAAATTGTTAAACGCTTGGGCGTTTTACGATTGGGCAAACTCGGTATATACACTAACTATTGCATCTTCTATTTTTCCAATATTCTATTCAGCATTGTTTCTTACAGAGACAAAGACAGTTGAAGCATTTGGAATGGTCTTTAAAAGTACAGCATTAATAACCTATGTTACTGCATTTACTTTTTTAGTAGTAGCTTTTACCTCACCAATTTTATCTGGAATTGCAGATTATGTTGGTAACAAAAAGAATTTTATGAAATTCTTCTGTTATCTAGGAAGTACAGGCTGCATTGGATTGTATTTTTTTGATGTTACTCCGGAAAAAATACACATTAGCTTGTTGTTTTACTTTATGGGATTAATGGGATATTGGGGAAGTTTGGTTTTTTACAACTCTTATTTGCCTGATATAGCTTATCCAAGTCAGCAAGACAATATTAGTGCTAAAGGCTTTTCTATGGGTTATATAGGCAGTGTTTTATTATTGGTAATTAATTTATTAATGGTCATGTTTCCGCAATATTTTGGTTTCGATATAAGCCTTTCAGATTCTATAAAAAATACGTTAAACGCTTCTGAAATTACAGAAGCTTTAGCTAAAGCTAAAGATGACGCCTCTTTTCAGGCAATGAAAGTTTCTTTTATTACTGTAGGCATATGGTGGGCTGTTTTTAGTCAATATACATTTTATGTATTACCTCAAGGTGATTTAAAAGGAAATAAAGTTACTAAAGCAGTGCTTTTTAATGGCTTAAAAGAAATAAAATTAGTTTGGCTTCAATTAAAAGCGAATGTTAGATTAAAACGTTATTTAACAGCCTTCTTTGTTTTTAGCATGGCGGTTCAAACCATTATGCTTGTAGCGGTCTACTTTGGAGAAGAAGAAATTTCTTGGGGTGGCGATAGCGAAAAAACTTTAGGATTGATTATTAGTATTCTGGTTATTCAAATTGTAGCTATTTTAGGAGCATTTTTAACATCTAAAGCATCAGCTATATTTGGAAACATTAAAACATTAATTGCTATTAATATAATATGGATGGCATTGTGTATTTATGCCTATTTAATGGCAACACCTTTACAGTTTTACATTGCTGCAGGTTTTGTTGGTATGGTTATGGGTGGTATACAAAGTTTAGCACGCTCAACATATTCTAAGTTTTTACCAGAAACAAAAGATACGACGTCTTATTTTAGTTTTTTCGACGTAGCAGAAAAGATTGGGATTGTAATTGGTATGGTCATTTTTGCAACAATAGATCAAATTACAGGGAGCATGCGTAACGCCATTTTGTTTTTATTCGTTTTCTTTTTATTAGGTGTTATATTACTTTTTAGAGTGCCTAAAAATGAGGTGTAAACTGCAGCTGTTACTTTAAACCGATTTTAATGTTTTAGAAAAAGCCACTGTTTAGAACAAAATAGTGGCTTTTTAGTTTGTTTCAAAATTGCTATTTTCCAATACTTCCAGAACCAGTAACCTTGGTGTCCTCTGTTTTTGGTGTCCCTCTGTATTCTATATCTCCCGAGCCTGTAACTCTAGCTTTTAAGTCTCCATTGCAAACAATTTCAACATCACCAGAACCTGTAACTTTTGCCTCTACATTTTCTGCCTCCAAATTATAGCCATGAAAATCCCCAGAACCAGTAACACGAGCTATTAAGTCTTTAGTTTTTCCTTTTAAAGTAATATCCCCAGAACCAGTTACAGAACCTTCAATGGTATTCGTTTCAACATCTATAATAATATCTCCAGATCCAGAAACACGAGACGTAAAATTGTTAGCTACAATTTTATCTTTACTTGTAATATCTCTAGATCCAGAAAGACTTAGATAACTAATATCCTTAAAAGGAATAGTAATGGTAATAGTCTTGTTAAAACTAGGTTTTAGATTCATATTATTTTTAGTTTTAATCTTAAGTGTATGGCCTTCAACTTCTGTAATAATGTATTCTAATAAATTACTTTCGCCTTCAATTTTTAGTTTACCTTCTTCGCCTTTTACAAGAATAAAATCCATCCAACCAGCACATTTAATTTCATCATAATCTGAGGTTGTTCGCGTAATGGTTTTTACATTGCCATTGCCTTTAATCTTTTTATTTCCCCATATTTGGGCTTGTGCCAGAGTAAAACTTGATAATGTAACGACTAATACTAAAGTGTTTTTTAAGGTTTTCATTTGTTTTATTATTAAATAATTATTTTTAATTGACAACTAAATGGTATTCGGTATTAATTAATTTTGATATATACTAATGCTACCATATTCTGAGCTTAATCTCACCAAATTCCTGGAGTTTTTTGCGTTATGGTATCCTGTATAATACCGATCTGAGGATTCTACGCGCTTTTTAATAAAATTTAAAGCGGCATCCTTATCATTTAAAGATCCATATTCTAATTCTATATTAAAGTCGAATGCAAAAGATGAATCATAACCTATTTTTATACCAACATACTCGGAATTTATGGATACGTTTTTAACGCTCTTATGTAGCTTGGATACTGCAATAGATCCATAGTCTGCAGTAATGTCTAAATGTTTATAAACATCGCCTATAATAGTTGTTAAATAATCTCCATTACCCTTTACATTGTTTACTTTATTTATAGTTATACCGCCGTAATCGCAATGGTAAGTTACCTGTTCTGCTATTTCAATGTTAGACTTTGTATAGTCTGCATTAACCTCTAATATATTTGCTTTAGAAACTGTAAAACCACTATAGTCTGCATTAATTTTTCCACTTTTAATGAACTCGAAATAGCAATTGTTTGAGTAATCAAAATATAAACTATTATTATCTGCCATTAATTCTTTGGTTGTAATTTTACCGTAATCGCAATTTATCTCGGCACGACCTTGAAGCTTTCCCAAATTAATATTGCCATAGTCGTTACTAAGATTTACATTATTAGTCATTGGAATTTTAACAATGTAATTAATGGTCATTTGAACATTGTTATTGTTTGTCCAGCCCCACCAAGATTTACCTTTGTTTTTACTAAACTGTGTAGTAGCAGTAACCAAGTCTTGTGATCCAGAAAAATCAACTGTAATTCCATCTAATTTTTGCTGTACTTTTTCTTCATCATTACCTGTTGTCGTAATACGTATTTTAAAATCTATAGTATTGCCATCCCAAGTAACGATGTCTAAATTACCGTAGCTATTATCTATTTTTAGAGTAGCATTTTCCTTAACATTAAATGTTTTTGTTATGGATTTTTCCTTTTTATATTTTCCGTCTTTATCCATGCTATTGTTCGCAAATACTGCAAATGGTAATAGCAATAGGAATGTAACAAATTTATAGTATTGTAATGGTCTCATTGGTGTTTAGTTTAATTGTTTTAATACCTTCTATATTTTCTAATACTGTTTTTAAAATGTTTATTCTATTCCAATAATTGTCTATCATTGCATGAATAACACGTTTATCGTTACCGCTTTCTGCTAAGTCTAATTTTAACTTTAGGTATTGCTCTTCTAGCGTTTGCAATTGTATCATGGCATCATTAATAAGTGTTTCTGTTTCAGGCGTACGCTCACTATCAACTTTTTCTAATTCTTCTGCAATTACAGCTGTAAAAAAATGTTGAGTATTCGCCATTTCTTTGGAAATATGTGATAAATCTTGAGCGGCTGTTGCTCTATTAAAATTATAGGCAAGCACAATTAGTAGCACCATAGAAGCGGCAATACCCAAAAGAGGTTTCCAATAATATCTTTTTGCTTTTGTAACAGCAACGACTTGTGTTTGATTTTGTGTTTTTAGTTTTTTTAGAAACCTACTTTGATGTCCTTGATTTGGCGTTTCGATATCGAAATCATGGTGTAATTTTTTAAAAACTATATTTAAATTATCCTTTATCATTGTTATTAATATTTTAGGGCTACGTTGGCATAATTTATTTATACAACTAAATGCTTCATTTTTTTTCTAATACTATTTTTAGCTCTAGAAATAATGGTTCTACAATTAGAATTTGAAATTCTCATTATTTTGCTAATTTCTTCATAATCAAAACCTTCAATTAAATGAAGCGTTAATGCAATGCGGTAATTATCTTTTAACGTATTAATGGTATCGATTACTTGTTTGGCTTGGATGGTAGTATTGTTATGATCTGTAATTCCATCTGTAATTCCATCTGCAATTTCAACTTTATAAAGGACATGGCTTAAAGGAACTTCATTAAACCTTGTACTATTATTGTAATAGTAAATACTTTTATTAATGACAATGCGCTTTAACCATGCGCCAAACGTATTAAAGTCTTTTAAACTTTCAAGTTTGGTAAACGCTAATAAAAAAGCATCTTGCATGACATCTTCTGCTTCAAATGCATTCTTTACAATACGAAATGCGGTATTATACATTGCTTTGTTATACCTATTGTATAATTCCAGCTGTGCACTTTGGTTATTACCTTTACATAGGGTAACGAGCTGCTCGATATTGCAATTGGTTACTATCAATTATTATGGTTTGTTATGTTAAAGATGCAAGTTAAATGAGTTTGTTACACTTTTTAATTTTTTTTTAAAAATGTTTAAGAGGACTTATGTTTTTTCAGTTTTATAAACATAAATAAATGCGCTTAATAAATTATGCCATTAAGTAAACCAGTTTTTATGGTTGTAAAAGAAAACTAATAACTTTTTTAGCTGCTAACTTAAGTTGTGGCATATTAATTGAACTTTTATAAAAAGTTGAATACTTTTTAAAAGTGTTAATTTATTGATAATCAAAGTATTTACAAGTTATAATTATTAATTTTACAAACAGATCATTATTAACTGAATACTATTTGGTGACATAATGACTTATATATACTTATGAAGAAATCTAATTTTATTAGTTTAGACAGTTTGTCATTGCAGGATTTTGATGAAAATTCCGAATTAATTCCCTTAATGACACCAGAAGATGAAGAAAAATTAAATAAAGAAGACTTACCAGAAACCTTACCTATTTTATCTTTAAGAAATACAGTCTTATTTCCAGGTGTTGTTATCCCAATAACTGCTGGAAGAGATAAGAGTATCAAGTTAATAAATGATGCTAATAAGGGTTCTAAAGTTATTGGCGTTGTATCTCAAAAAGATGAAGCCATAGAAAATCCTAAAGCGGGTGATATTCATGAAATTGGTACAGTAGCACGAATTTTAAAAGTACTTAAAATGCCAGATGGTAACACTACAGTTATCATTCAAGGTAAAAAACGTTTTAGTGTTGCAGAGGTTATTACAGAGGAGCCTTATATAAATGCTACAGTTAGAGAAGTGCCAGAAGCAAAACCTGTGGCCAAAAACAAAGAATTTCAAGCAATTACAAATTCTATAAAAGATTTAGCGCTTAAAATCATTAAGGACAGTCCAAATATTCCAAGTGAAGCTTCCTTTGCCATAAAAAATATAGAAAGCAACTCGTTTTTAATTAATTTTGTGTCTTCTAACATGAATTTACCAGTTAAAGACAAACAAAAATTATTAGAAACCAACGATCTTAAAACACGGGCCCTTGAAACGTTGCGTTTTATGAACATAGAGCTTCAAAAATTGGAGTTAAAAAATGATATTCAGTCTAAGGTTCAAAGCGATTTAAATCAACAACAACGTGAGTATTTTTTAAATCAGCAAATGAAAACCATACAAGAAGAGCTAGGTGGTGGTAATGCTGAGGAGATTGATGAAATGAAAAAACGTGCCAAAACTAAGAAGTGGGACAGTAAGGTAGGCAAGCATTTTAACAAAGAGTTATCTAAAATGCAACGCATGAATCCGCAAGTTGCTGAGTACTCGATACAACGTAATTATTTGGACTTATTTCTTGACTTGCCTTGGAATAAATTCAGTACGGATAAATTTGATTTAAAACGCGCAAAAAAAATATTAGATCGAGACCATTATGGTTTAGACGATGTTAAAAAACGGATAGTAGAATACTTAGCAGTATTAAAATTACGAAACGATATGAAATCGCCAATTCTTTGTCTTTACGGACCGCCAGGTGTTGGAAAAACGTCTTTAGGTAAATCTATTGCAGAGGCATTAGGGCGCGAATACGTTCGTATGTCCTTAGGTGGCCTAAGAGACGAAGCCGAAATTAGAGGACATAGAAAAACCTACATTGGGGCTATGCCTGGACGAATCATTCAATCTTTAAAAAAAGCAGGTACTTCTAATCCAGTGTTTGTGTTAGACGAAATAGATAAATTATCCACTTCGCACCAAGGCGATCCTTCCTCTGCTTTATTAGAAGTTTTAGACCCAGAACAAAATAGCGAATTCCACGATAATTTTTTAGAGATGGGTTACGATTTGTCTAAAGTTATGTTTATAGCAACCTCTAATAGTTTGGGGAGCATTCAGCCAGCATTACGCGATAGAATGGAGATTATACACGTTACTGGTTATACTATTGAAGAAAAAGTAGAAATAGGTAAACGCCATTTATTACCAAAACAATTAAAAGAACATGGCTTAACAAACAAGCACTTAAAACTTGGAAAACCGCAAATAGAAAAGATAGTAGAAGGATACACTCGAGAATCTGGTGTAAGGAGCCTAGAAAAGCAAATTGCAAAAATGGTACGTTATGCCGCCACAAATATTGCCATGGAGGAATCCTATGACCTTAAGGTAACTAACAAGACTGTTTTAGATGTTTTAGGTGGTCCAAAATTAGAACGTGATAAATACGAAAATAATGATGTTGCTGGTGTAGTCACTGGTTTGGCGTGGACTAGAGTAGGAGGCGACATTTTATTTATAGAATCTATTTTATCTAAAGGTAAAGGCACGATGTCCATCACCGGAAATTTAGGCAAAGTAATGAAGGAGTCTGCAACAATAGCCATGGAGTACATAAAATCCAACGCAGAGGGATTTGGCATTAAGCCTGGTGTATTTGATAGTTATAATGTACATATTCATGTCCCGGAAGGCGCAACACCAAAAGATGGACCTAGTGCTGGTGTTACAATGTTAACGTCCTTAGTCTCATTATTTACACAGCGTAAGGTTAAAAAAAGTTTAGCAATGACTGGCGAAATTACACTTCGTGGTAAAGTTTTACCGGTTGGTGGAATTAAAGAAAAAATATTAGCAGCAAAGCGAGCCAAAATTAAAGAAATCTTACTTTGCGAAGACAATAGAAGAGATATTGAGGATATTAAAAATGACTATTTAAAAGGCCTAACGTTCCACTATGTTTCAGATATGAAAGATGTTTTAAAACTAGCAATTACAAAAGAAAAAGTTAAAAACGCAAAAATATTATAAAAATGAAGGCAATTATATTTGGGTTATTTGGGTTATTATCATCAGTAGGGTTTGCTCAAAATAGTGATGTTAATGAAGAGTTTCTTCCTATTAAAGTTGAAGGTAAAGACGCATTTATGTCTACAAAAACAGGAGAGTTCACGTATAGAGAACATTCGAAAACAGATCCTTTACAATTAAAAACAACGGCTAATGGTGTAGTGTATACAGAAATTACGAGTCACGTTATAAAAAAAGGCGAAACGTTATCTTCAATTGCCAAAAAAAATGGCGTAACATTAGCAAGTATCCAAAAACACAATAAGATAAATAGTAAGAATCTTAAAATTGGAACGAGTATTAAAATTGTAAAAAGACAACTGGTAAAATCAAGCAGTCCAGTTATTAGTTATGTTGGCGAAGAGCGGATTATAGCAGCACTACGGCCAGGAGAATCTCCTGGGCAATTTGCTCCTCCACCGTCTGTTGCAGATGTTAAAAGTAAAGTTATAGAAACTAAAAAATCTGAGGAAAAGCCTTCTGTTAAGGTGTATAAGGTAGATAAAAGTGTAAAGAATCCAATTTTTGGATTGGATGCAGACGAAACTGCTGAAGATGAAGACAGCCTAGATGCACTATCAGAAGCTATAAATAATGAAGTTAATGTGGCTAAAAAAGGAACTCAGACCAAAATTCAGGCTAAAGCAAAGGCCAAGATTAAAGGCGAAGGAGATAAAGCAGTTGCTAAAGTTCCAAAGACTGAACTAAAAGACGAAATTAAATTAGAATCGAAAAAAGATAGATTAAACAGATTAAAATTGGAAGTGCAAGATTTAGAAAGTGAACTAAATAATGATGCGGTTTCTACACTCATTAATGAGCCTAAACATGTAAAAACTAAAGAAAATAATAAGGTTGCAGCAGGTTTAAAGCCAGGAGTAGAAGAGACTACTGCTACCAAAGCAAAACGTGTTATAGCATCAGTTAAAAAGACAAATGAAGAAGCACGAGTTGAAAAAACTAAAGAAGCTAAAGATGCTAAAGATGCTAAAGACGTTAAAGATGCACCAGTTAGTAAAACCTCAGAAAACAAAAGTAAAACCAACTTCCATAAGGTGGTAAGAGGGAATACGCTATCTAGTATTGCAAGACAATACAATATGACGCTGAAAGAATTGATAATACTTAACGAGTTAAAGGATGATAGGTTAAGTGTTGGACAACAATTAAAAGTAACTACTATTTCGAAATAATTAATTAACAACTTTTTATAAAAATGAAAAAAACAATGCTAGCACTATTGTGCTTAATTAGTATAACTGCATTTTCGCAAACAAACACTGTAGATGTTATAATGGATGGTAAGCTAGCAAAAATGGATCTTACAACTGGCGTAATTACGATTACTAATGGCGCTTATGCTACAAATCAACAATCCAAAACGTTATCTGCAAACAAAGGAAATGGGAATACCCATATGGTGAGTAAGGGTGAAACGCTTTACTCCATTTCTAAAATGTATGGCATTAGTATGGCTCAAATAAAGAGTTTAAATAACCTATCTACTAATGCATTAAGTTTAAATCAACAGTTAATAATTGGCTACGATAACTCGGCAGAATTAACTAAAAATGTCTATACTGTACAAAAAGGAGATTCATTGTACCGCATTGCTAAGAGCGCTAACCTTACAATACAAGAATTAAAAGCGCTAAATAACTTGGAAAGTAATACAATTGCTATTGGTCAGGAACTTAAATTAAAATAAAAAACGCAAGTCCACGTTTAATGATAGATTTAGTTATTTTTGTTCCTTCATGCTTAAAAAAATTATTTTTTTTAATGTTTTCTTTTGTAGCACCTTCTGTTTTGCACAATTAGGAGGGCAATCTACTTATCAATTTTTAAATTTAGTATCCTCGCCAAGACAAGCCGCGTTAGGTGGTAAAGTGCTTACCAATATCGATTGGGATGTTACTCAAGCACTATACAATCCATCGACTATTAATGTAGAAATGGATAACCAATTGGCACTTAATTATACAAGCTATTTAGGAGGCATTACTTATGGCACTGCTGCTTACGCTTACACCTGGGACAGACGTGTACAAACCTACCACGCTGGGTTAACCTATATAAATTACGGAGAATTTGCTGGTTATAATGAATTTGGTGAAGAAACAGGAGAATTCTCTGGTACTGAAATGGCATTATCCTTAGGTTATGCTGCACAGGTGGGATTTACCGATTTTTATGTAGGTGCTAACTTAAAATTTATTAATTCTAGTTTAGAGCGGTTTACCTCATTTGGTATAGCTACAGATTTGGCTATTATATACATAAATAAACGTTTGGACTTTCAAGGTACACTAGTGGTTAGAAATTTAGGAACACAAATAACTACCTATGCAGAAACGTACGAATCGTTACCTTTGGAAATTGATATAGGGTTGTCCCAAAAGCTAAAAAATGTACCGCTACGTTGGCATATAACACTAGAAAATCTTCAACAATGGCCCATTGGCAATCCTAATCCTGCTAGGACAACTACAGATTTTGATGGTAATCAAACACCTGAAAAAGTTGGCTTTCTGGCACAAGTTATTAGACACACCATAGTAGGAGCAGAGCTATTTCCAAACAAAGGTTTTAATATCCGTTTGGGTTATAACTTTAGACGTGCAGAAGAGTTGCGCATTCTAGAGCAACGTAACTTTTCTGGCTTATCTGCTGGTTTTTCTATAAGGCTTAATAAAATGCGTTTTAGCTATACACACGCAAAATATACAGCCGCGGCAAATTCTAACTTCTTTGGACTGCAGGTTGATTTGAGGTAATAGACTGTTTGATATTGCAAAATAAATCAGCTAACTTTGTATACATAAAATATAGTCTATAAAGATGGAGCAATATCCTAGAGTATACAAGAACCTGAAAGTTACCCATTAACCTAAACAATACAATGTGCAAAAAATAACCATAGCAATAGACGGGTTCTCTTCTACAGGTAAAAGTACAGTAGCAAAACAGCTAGCAAAGCACTTGGGTTACATTTATGTGGATACTGGTGCCATGTATAGAGCAGTAACATTGTTTACTATGCAAAATGGATGGATCGATAAAGAGCAATTTAATGTCCTAGCGTTAGTAACTCATTTAGACCAAATTACAATAAGTTTTACATTTAATCCAGAGTTAGGGTTTGCAGAAGTCTATTTAAATGGTATTAATGTAGAACATCAAATACGCACATTGGAAGTTTCTAGCTATGTTAGTAAGGTTGCAGCCATTCCAGAAGTACGTTACCAATTGGTAAAGCAGCAACAGCAGCTCGGTAAAGACAAAGGTGTGGTTATGGATGGTCGTGATATAGGTACAGTGGTTTTCCCATATGCAGAGCTCAAATTATTTATGACCGCATCTGCAAAGCAGCGTGCAACACGACGCTATCACGAGTTTATTGAAAGAGGAGACCAGGTTAGCTATGACGATGTCCTACGTAATGTAAAAGAAAGAGATTATATAGATTCTAATCGTGAGGATTCACCATTAGTTAAAGCAGAAGATGCTATAGAAATTGATAACTCTAACCTATCACTAGAACAGCAATTTAACAAAGTACTAAATTTAGTAAACAAGACACTTCAAGGTGAGTAAAGAGAGGAGATAAGAGAGAAGTATCATTTTAATACACTCATTTCTAACTAAACTTTCCGTCAGTTCTAGTGATTTTTAAGGTTTGCAATATTTAGCCTTACCGTCACTTCGTGTAATTTTTTAGGTACGAAGCAAATAGCCTTACCGTCAGTTCGAGTGGATTTTGAGGTATGATACATACAACCTTAGTGTCAGTTCGCGTGGTTTTAGGAGTACGAAGTATATAGCCCTACCGTCAGTTCGAGTGATTTTTGAGGTACGAAGCATATAGCCTTAGTGTCAGTTCGCGTGGTTTTGGAAGTACGAAGTATATAGCCCTACCGTAAGTTCGCGTAATTTTTGAGGTATGAAACATATAGCCTTACCGTCAGTTCGAGTGATTTTTGAGGTATGAAAAATATAGCCTTACCGTCAGTTCGAGTGATTTTTGAGGTATGAAAAATATAGGCTTACCGTCAGTTCGAGTGGTTTTGGGAGTACGAAGTATATAGCCCTACCTTCAGTTCGAGTGGTTTTTGAGGTATGAAATATAGAACCTTAGTGTCAGTTCTAGTGATTTTTGAGGTATGAAAAATATAGCCTTACCGTCAGTTCGAGTGATTTTTGAGGTACGAAGCATATAGCCTTACCGTCAGTTCGAGTGATTTTTGAGGTACGAAAAAATTGTATCGAGAACTAATCAAAACCAATTTCAAAATCTAAGTTTACCTTTCTAATTATTCAATATTTAAATAACGTAACAGTAAACAGCCTACAGTTTCCCTCCTTTACAAAAAATATAAATAAAGGACTAAAAACAGGGAATCCAGTGCGTTTGCACTAAATTAACTTATAAATACTAGTATAAAAAATCTTATAAATTAGGAATAATTAATTCCTGATCTGGATGAATAACATCTGGATTTTTTAATATATCAGAATTGGCTTTAAAAATAGCATTGTATTTTCCAGCACTTCCGTAGTATTGTTTTGCAATAGCGCCTAAAGTTTCACCACTCTTAACGGTATGCCTAGCAAAAATACTAGAATCCGCTATGTCAATGTCTGCAATAATATCCTTAGGACTCTCACCACCAGCAGATTTAATAGCATCCCAAAGTAAATTCTTATCATATTGTGTTGCTGCAGTACCTTTTACTGTTAATACACCATTAGCTTCAGAAACGTCACCATTTGCAATGTTTAATTTTTCACCTAAATCAAGTACACCTTGATACTTTGCCTTTACCATAATTAGTATGTAATTAAATGTTAAGCCATAAATATAATAAAATCGATGCCCAAACTAAATTATTTTGCAAATAAAGTTAATAACCTATTACTAATACGTTTTTATTTTAATTAAACTTGTTATAGTATAAAATAAATGATATTTTTGCACTCCTTTTTTAGCGAATAGTAGGAAGTTAGGAAGGACTATGAGATCATTTTAAATTTAACACTTCTGTGTGTCATCGTGTTAACTTCCTAAAACATAACAGAATACAAAACTTAATGTTGGTTGTCCAATCCTAAAAATGGAATGTAAACTTCAAACATTATAAAAATTATTTTAATGGCTGACAAAGCAAAAAAAGTAGATGCAGACGTTGCAGAAGTAACTGAAGCAGTAGTAGCAAAAGAAGCTCCAGTGGTTTCTGAAGCTCAAGCAAATCCTGAAAAATTTTTAGAAGAATTTAATTGGCACAATTACCAAGAAGGTATTGATGAGGTTGAAGATTCTCAATTAAAAGAGTTTGAAAAATTAGTTTCAGAAAATTTTGTAGACACTTTAGATGATGAAGTAGTAACTGGAGAAGTAGTGCACATGTCTGATCGTGATGTTATTATAGACATTAACGCAAAGTCTGAAGGTGTTATTTCTTTGAACGAATTTCGTTACAATCCAGATTTAAAGGTAGGCGATAAAGTAGAAGTGTTAATCGACGTCCGTGAAGACGCAACTGGACAATTAGTATTGTCACACAGAAAAGCACGAGTTATAAAAGCTTGGGATCGTGTAAATAATGCACATGATACAGGTGAAATTGTTAATGGTTTTGTAAAATGTAGAACTAAAGGTGGAATGATTGTAGATGTGTTTGGCATTGAAGCATTTTTACCAGGTTCTCAAATTGATGTAAAACCAATTAGGGACTACGATCAATACGTAAATAAAACGATGGAATTTAAAGTGGTAAAAATTAACCACGAATTTAAAAACGTTGTCGTTTCTCATAAAGCTTTAATTGAAGCTGATATTGAAGAGCAGAAAAAAGAAATTATTGGTCAATTAGAAAAAGGTCAAGTACTAGAAGGTATCGTTAAGAATATTACCTCTTATGGTGTGTTTATTGATCTTGGAGGTGTTGATGGATTAGTTCATATTACAGATTTGTCTTGGTCTAGAATTAACCATCCAAATGAAATTGTTGAGTTAGACCAGAAATTAAATGTTGTAATCCTTGATTTTGACGAAAACAAATCAAGAATTCAATTAGGTCTTAAGCAATTATCTAAACATCCTTGGGATGCTTTAGGCGAGGACGTTGCTATTGGAGACAAAGTAAAAGGTAAAGTAGTTGTCATTGCAGATTACGGTGCATTTATTGAAGTTGCTGAAGGTGTAGAAGGTTTGGTTCATGTGTCTGAAATGTCATGGTCTACTCACTTACGTTCGGCTAACGACTTTGTAAAAGTTGGAGATGAAATTGACGCTCAAATCTTAACTTTAGATAGAGAAGATCGAAAAATGTCTCTTGGAATCAAGCAATTATCGCAAGATCCATGGACAGATATTACCACTAAATACCCTGTAGGATCAAATCATAAAGGTATTGTTAGAAACTTTACAAACTTTGGTGTTTTTGTTGAACTAGAAGAAGGTATAGATGGATTAATTTACATATCAGATTTATCTTGGACTAAGAAAATTAAGCATCCATCTGAGTTTACTAACGTAGGCGATACTCTAGAAGTTGTAGTATTAGAGTTAGATGTTGAAGGACGTAAATTATCTCTAGGTCATAAGCAAACAACAGATAATCCTTGGGATAAGTACGAAACTGAGTTTGCATTAGGATCTACACATACAGCAGAAATTGCCGAAGTTGTAGATAAAGGTGCAACCATTGATTTTAATGAAGATATTGTAGCCTTCGTTCCTTCTCGTCACCTTGAAAAAGAAGATGGTAAGAAATTGAAGAAAGGAGATGCTGCTAAATTTAAAATTATAGAGTTTAATAAAGAGTTTAAGAGGGTAGTGGCTTCTCATACTGCAATCTTTAGAGAAGAAGAGATGGCAAACGTTAAAGCTGCACAAGCTAAGCAAGCCTCTCAAGCTGCTGAATCTAAACCAACTTTAGGAGATGCAAATGAAGCATTACAAGCGCTTAAAGATAAATTAGACGGGAAAAAATAAATTCAATTTAAATAGTTAATTTTATCCTAGTGTATTTAAAAAAAGCCTCTCATTTTCGAGAGGCTTTTTTAGTTGTAATATGCTGATTAAATCCAATATTATCGAGGTTAGACTGCGCTTGACGGATTACTATAATAAATTGTATATGACTTTTAAAAAGTTTTCTAAAAGCTCAGAAAACAAATGAAATTGCTGTTGCCACCGCAGATAAACTCAATGTCATTTAATAATTTATCTTTCAACTTCAAATAATTTAACCTAACTTTGCTCATCAAATACCATTTTAGCGTATATGAGCCAGAAAGTGCTACTTAATGCAACTGCAATAAACATCATTCTTCACAGATTGGCTTGCCAATTAATTGAAAATCACAAAGACTTTTCCAATACCGTTTTAATAGGATTACAGCCAAGAGGTAAGTTTTTAGCTAATCGTTTAGCCTTAATGCTAAAAACAGATTACAAAATTAAAAACTTACAATTGGGCTTATTAGATATTACCTTTTATCGTGATGACTTTAGGCGCAGCGATAAAATACACGAAGCCAATACCACAGAAATAGATTTTATAGTTGAAGATAAAAACGTTGTATTTATTGACGACGTTTTATACACTGGACGCAGTATTCGTGCGGCACTTACAGCAATCCAATCGTTTGGTAGGCCATTAGAAATAGAATTACTAACACTTATAGATAGACGTTTTAGTAGGCATTTACCTATCCAGCCTAATTATCGTGGTCGGCAGGTTGATGCTATAAATAAGGAAAAGGTAAAAGTACATTGGAAAGAAAATGAAGGTGAAGACGCTGTTTATTTAGTAAAGAGTTAAAAATAAATAATCCATGCTGGGTTGCGCTTAATTGAGACCTAATGGTTAAAAAATAACAGAATCTAATCGCAGAATTCAAACTGCTAACTGAAGACTAAAAATATGAGCGAATTAAGTGTCGACCACTTATTAGGAATTAAGTACCTTCAAGAAAAAGATATCCAACTTATTTTTGAAACAGCCGATCATTTTAAAGAAGTCATTAACAGACCTATAAAAAAAGTACCTTCGCTTAGGGATATTACTATTGCCAACTTATTTTTTGAAAATTCTACACGTACCAAACTGTCTTTCGAATTAGCAGAAAAGCGCTTATCTGCAGATGTAATTAATTTTTCTGCTGGACAATCCTCTGTTAAAAAAGGAGAAACGTTAATAGATACAGTAAACAATATCTTATCTATGAAAGTAGACATGATCGTCATGCGCCACCCTAATCCTGGCGCGTGCGTATTTCTGTCAAAACATGTAAAAGCTAATATTATTAATGCTGGAGATGGTGCACACGAACATCCAACACAAGCTTTATTAGATTCTTATTCCATTCGAGAGCGTTTAGGAGATGTTGCTGGAAAAAATGTAGTTATTGTTGGCGATATTTTACACAGTCGCGTGGCGCTTTCAAATATATTTGCCTTAAAATTGCAAGGCGCTAATGTCATGGTTTGCGGACCAAAAACTTTAATTCCTAAATATATTGGAGACTTAGGCGTAAAGGTTGAAACAAACTTAAAAAAGGCATTAGAATGGTGCGATGTCGCAAACATGCTTCGCGTACAAAATGAGCGTATGAAAATTAGTTATTTTCCATCAACAAGAGAATATACGCAACTATTTGGTGTTAACAAAGCACTTCTAGATTCGTTAGATAAAGAAATTACAATCATGCATCCTGGACCAATTAATAGAGGTGTGGAAATTACAAGTGATGTGGCAGATTCTAAGCAAGCTATTATTCTAGATCAGGTTCAAAATGGTGTAGCGGTTAGAATGGCAGTTATTTATTTACTCGCCTCAAAAATTAAATAGTCATTAAATAAATAGAGATTAAAAAGAATAGATTGCGGTATAGATTCTTTTTAATCTAAGAAAAACCTCTTACTTTTCAATTTATTAAACTATTTGCTTTTACTTATAATAACAATAAATACCAAATACAATTAAAAAAGACATTGACGCTTAGGCCTATAAGTCTTTAAAAGAAATAAAAGGATTATATAAAATTTTAAACCAAACGTTATGATTATAGATCAAGAAGGAAACACTTCTATTATTACCCAAGAAAAAGCTACAATTATAGAATTAGTTAAGAAGCTAGAAGCCCTCTATCCAAAATTTAAAAACCATAACATTATTATTAAGCTATCCTCTTTAGGTAACATAAGAATACAAGACGTTACAGAATTTTTGCGTCTATCAAAAAACCACCGTGCAGCAAAACAATCTTTTGTAGTTGTAACGACCGCCTTAAATACTACTGAAACTCCAGACGAAATTATAATTGTTCCAACCTTAAAGGAAGCCTTCGATATTATTGAAATGGAAGACATGGAACGTGATTTAGGGCTTTAAAATAATTTTTTTAAGATTACCAAAAATGGACTAAACTTTAAAACTTAAAGGCATACAACTATTATGAAGTTAAACATTCTTGGTTGCTACAGCGCAACACCACGATCGTTTACCAATCCAACCGCTCAAGTATTAGAATTAAATAATCATTTATTTTTAATAGATTGTGGAGAAGGTACACAGGTGCAATTGCGTAGACATAAGATTAAGTTTAACAGGATTAAACATATATTCATTTCACATTTACATGGAGACCATTTTTTCGGTTTGGTGGGTTTAATATCCACCATGCGATTGTTAACCCGTGAAGCAGATTTGCATATTCATGCTCCAAAAGGCTTAAAGGAAGTGATAACACTTCAAATGAAATTATCAAACTCATGGACCAACTATAACCTTATTTTTCATGAGCTTTCTAATACAGTATCTGAACTAATTTTCGAAGATAATAAAGTCGAAGTTTATACTATTCCTTTAAATCATCGTGTGTATACCAATGGTTTCTTATTTAAAGAAAAATTAGGAGAACGTAAATTAGACATTGCAGCTGTTGACGCTGCAGATATTGATGTTGCTTATTTTAGAAAACTAAAGCAAGGTTTTGATGTTAAAGATAATAAGGGAAACCTAGTTAAAAATAACAGCGTAACAAGTCCACCAAAACAGCCTAAAAGCTATGCTTTTTGTAGTGATACTGCTTATAAAGAAGACATTGTGCCAATTATAAAAAATGTAGATGTATTGTATCATGAATCCACATTTTTAGAGCAACATGCACATTTAGCTCCATTAACAAAGCATAGTACTGCAAAAGAAGCAGGAAAAATAGCAAAACAAGCCAATGCAGGAACCTTAATTCTTGGCCATTATTCTACTAGATACAAAAATTTAAATGCGTTTAAAACAGAAGCTCAAGAATATTTTGAAAATGTAGAACTTGCAGACGATGGAAAGGTTTTTAATTTTTAAACTTCTTACTAGTATTTACATAAATAAGGCCAACGATAAGACCAATAATTAAAACGGTTGTATTGATATAAACAATCATTTTATCTTCAATATTAAAAACATTTAAAAGTAAATGACAAAACACAGTAAAAACACCTAGACTTATAAGTAACTGCTTTAAAAAGCTAGAAAGTGCATTAATATTGACTTTAATTTTTTTTCTTTAGACAAAGTATTGTAACCAGCAATAAGGTTTGGGTATTTTTTAACCAAAAAACCACAAACTATCAATATTAGACTAATAAACATTTGAGAATGTATCATATTATTTTATTTATATAGTGTTAAGCATTTCTATATTTGCTTTTAATAGACTATAAAATATAGACATTAAGTTAAGAAAACTTTACTTAGCTGAGTGCATATTACTATAAATATAGTTGGCTATAGTATCTACTAATGGTGTAAACTTGAATTCTTGGATTTATATTTATGTGCTTGTAAAGCAAAAATCTAAAAAAAGATCAGTAATAACGATGGTTATCATGAAATGGAGTAGCCTTCAACTCTCCTTTATTTAGCAAATTGCCCCATCAGCAGCACTAATTTATCTTTTACGTTAGAAAACTGTATTGATGTTTTCTGTTACTTAAAATAAAATAAAGCAGCTTGGTTTGTGTTCAAAGTAGCCACTCTTTTGTATAATAAATATACTTCATAATTTCTTTATTAAACACTTGTAATCTTTATAGCCACTCAATAGTCTTTTCTATTTTGATACTTCGTTTAACACTTTTTTCAAAATGTTTTTAAATAGAAGCCTTTATATAAATAGGTTTGTTATAAGCATCTATAGTAGAAGCAAAGATAAAAGTATAATCATTTTCTTGTTTAACTCAATTTTAGAGATTTATAGAATAGTTGTTAACTCTATTAGATATAAAGCTAATTATTGAATTATTAGCATAAAATATATGTAGCTCTGTAACGAGTTTTTCTGCCATATTCCCATTAAAGTGAACACCATGACCTATTTAAAAAACTATGAACTTATTAAAAACATAGTAATTTCCAAAAGGCATTTTTATCATTAAAGGTTATAATTTTTTGTATATATTAGAATTTTCAATTTTCACATCTGTTGGTTGGCTAATTTGGGATAAGTAATCTAATAAAAATGCTTTAGTATTACAAAGAATAAATATATATTGTATAATATGGAAGAAGATTTAGGAAATTACAGAAGGTCTTACGAAAGGAGCGAATTGCTACTTAAAGATACACCGGAAAATCCAATAGAATTATTTAGAATCTGGTTTAATGAAGTGGATGGTTGTTTTCCAGAAAATGAAACCAATGCTATGACCCTTTCTACAATTGGTTTAAATGGGTTTCCTAAAAACAGGGTTGTGTTGCTAAAAAAATTCTTGAATGATGGTTTTATTTTTTATACAAATTATAATAGTGAAAAAGGTGAAGCTATAGAAAACAACCCTAAAGTATGCCTATCTTTTTTTTGGGCAGGTGCAGAAAGACAGATTATTATAAAAGGAAAAGCAGAAAAAATTCCCGAACATTTAAGCGATGCTTATTTCAACACGCGGCCGCGAGGTAGCCAATTAGGAGCAATAGTATCTAAGCAAAGTACGGTAATAAAAAGCAGAGCTATTTTAGACGCCAAGTTAAAAAAAGCAGAACAAAAGTTTGAAGGCAAAACTATTTCAAGACCAGATTTTTGGGGTGGTTTTATAGTAAAACCTATAGAAATAGAATTCTGGCAAGGTAGACCCAATAGGTTACACGATCGTATTGTATATAAATTTCATCAAGATACTTCATGGAAAAAAGAAAGATTATCACCTTAACACTAATGACTAAGGATTGTTAATGTAGTCGAATAGCATTAAACAAACAGTCGTTATAAAATTTTTTTCGATTTAAACATTATAAATACATCTTTAAAATCCATTTTTATATTTCGTTGACCCTTCATTATGTTTTGCTTAGGGAAATTTAAATCCCCAAACAAATCACTAGATAAAAATGCTATATTAACTACTCATGCGAATTCCATTTTTAAATCTTAAAACTTATGTTCTTCACATAGCGAAGGCATATAAAAAATAGATGCAATAATTGTTCTAAAACCAAAAACTAATAAATTAAAAATAATAGCGCTAATAAATACCTACAGTCTTGATAATGGTTTAAATGCCTTAAGCATCATGATTTTGGTTATTAAACAAGCTTTTAGCCACTAAGATTATATGTGGTACAAGTTGATATCATCTCTGACGAAAATTTTTGTACTTGAAAAAGTTTTTTGATAAATAATGCTAGTGCTAGTAAAGTACCAGAGAATGTTGCCTATGGTTGTAGTTCTTTCAATCTATTGTTTAATGAAAAGTAATAGAAATAGACTTTACATGGAAGAATATTGCACAAACTTCGATGTGTCTGCAAAAAAAAAAATGAGAACAGTAAAAGGTTTTTTTTAAAAGTGTTTATAAAACAATAATATCTTTAAAATAGTGAATTAAAAAAGCGATTCAATAGAATCGCTTTTTTAATTTTACTATAGAATAGTTAACAGTTTCTATTTATCTTAACGACTTGTAATTAAGAATTTTGAACGTCTATTTTGTTGGTGCTCTTCTTCACTACAACTCTTGCTATTAGCATCATTACAACGATTAATAAGCTGGCTTTCACCATAACCAATAGCACTTTCAATTCTGTTAGTTTCAATTCCTCTTGAGTATAAGTAATCTCTAGTAGATTTTGCTCTTCTATCCGAAAGTTTTAAATTGTAAGAATCTCGACCACGACTATCTGTATGAGACTCTATTTTAATAACCATTTTTGGGTACTCTCTCATGACGGCCACAATATTTTCAAGCTCATAAGCTGCATCTGGTCTAATATTAGACTTATTAAAGTCAAAATAGATAGGATTAATTACAATTTCACTATCAATAATTAATGGTGTTAAAAAGAGATCTACTACAGTCTCAACACCGCTTTCTTGATTTGTAGTGAGGTCTTTTTTGTCTGGCCTGTAAGTTACCTTTTCGCCAAGTATAACATATGTTTTATCACAAGCTACATCCTTAAATTCATAGGCGCCATCGTCATCAGAAGTAACTGTTTGTAGTACTTTACCTCTTTCATCCATTAATTTTACAACAACCTTTGCAAGAGGTTCTTTAGAATTTTTATCTCTAGTAATTCCTTTAATTATTTGTTTACATTCATATTTACCAAAACTATAAATATCATCACCACCTTTACCAACTTCTCTATTAGAAGATAAATAACCTGTATTTGTATCCGAATCTACAAAAAATCCAAAATCATCGAAACCACTATTATAAGGTGCTCCTAAGTTTTTAATAAATACTTCTGAAGTATCCTTTTTAAGGATGTTACTTTTAAAAATATCATACAGTCCTAAGTTAATATGTCCATCTGAAGAAAAATAGAAAGTGGAGTCTTTGGCAATAAAAGGAAAATTCTCTCTTCCTTCTGTATTAATATCATTACCTAAATTTACAGGAATGCCAAAGGTACCATTTTTATTAATTTTTACTTTATAGATATCTGTAAGTCCTATAGAACCTTCACGATCTGACGAAAAATAAAGTTCCTTGTCATCTGGACTCAATGCTGGAGATCCTGTTGAGAAGTTTTCACCATTAAAAGGAAGTTCTTCAATGTTTTTCCATTTTCCATCTATCTTTTTTGCTCTAAAAAGCTTAATTTGGGAGGTACCGCCTTTATCGTATTTTACCTTATTTTTCTTATTCAAATTTATTCTCGTAAAGTACATGGTTTTACCATCCTTAGTTATTGCAACTGAACTTTCATGAAAATCTGTATTAACTTGGTTAGATGCTAATAGAGTGGGTGAGCCTATTACTTTTTTTCCTTTATCTATAGATACTTTAGATTGATATATGTTTAAAAATGGTTCCAGATTCCATTGGTAAATTTTATTTTCGTCTGTTATACTATCCTTTACTCTTGTAGAAGCAAAATAAAGCACACCATCACTTTCAAAACTTCCAAAATCTGAATATTTTGTATTGAGATCAAGGTTAATAAAATCTACATATACATTTTCTGTAGATTCCAAATCTTTAAATTTTTCAATATCAAAACTATCATCTTCTACACGTTTATCATTTTTTTTCCTTTCTTTAAAAATAGAAGACCATTTTTTAGACTCTTCAAATCGATTTAAACTACGTAAGGTTTGTATATATTTATACAAAAATTCAGGATTAACATCCTTATACTTAGTTACTGCTTTCTCATACCAAAAATTAGCTGATTTTACATTAGAATTATTGTAATAGCAGTCGCCAAGTCTTGTTAACACGTGCTCTGTAGTATCACCTTTTTTTAAGACTTCTAAATATAATTCTGTAGCTTGAATATAGGCGTAATCTTTAAAAAAATTATCGGCTACTTTTATCTGCGCTGATGACATTGCGGCAGTTAGGAAAAATACGATGTAAAGTAAACTGTTTTTCATTTTTATTAGAAATATCTAGGAGATTTAATACGTTTTCTTGGTTTGTATACTTCATACATTAATAGTATTTCATGAGTACCACTAGTATAGGGTCTTAGCTCTGAAAGAAAATTTTCATATGTATATCCAACTCTTAATTGTTTCGAAACTTGAAAATCTGCTTGAATTCCAAGAGTCGTGGTATCCTGGTTATAACGATAGCCAGCACCAAGCCACAATTTTTCAAAAAATAATAGATTAGCATTAATATCGAACGAAATTGGTGCTCCATTTGTAACTTTAAATAAAGCAGATGGTTTAAATTTTAAATCTTCCCTTAGATCAAAAACATAACCTCCTGTAAGATAATAACCAATTCGCTCTAAAGCTAAATATTCTGGTCCAGCATCTTCGTTCCCTCTTAAGTTATAATCAGTGTTCAATATTCGTGGTGCAGATAAACCCATATACCATCTATCGCTATGAAGGAATAAACCAAGACCAATGTTTGGATTCCAACGACTAGCGATATCGCTAAAAAAAGGATCGGCAGCGATTTCTGCTTCGTTTAAAAAGTTGTCGCCATCCAAACTATAGTGGGTAAATCCAGCTTTTAAACCAAAAGCTAATTTTGTGGTCTCACTAGTTTTTATGGTGTAAGAAAAATCGCCATAGGCAAAGACAAAATTTTCGAACCCTAATTCATCATTGATAATAGAAATTCCTAAACCTATTTGTTCATTTTTTAATGGAGAATGAACAGAAAGTGTTTGCGTAATTGGTCCACCTTCTAAACCAACAAATTGACTTCTATGTAATCCAACTATACTAATAGTCTCTCTACTGCCTGCGTACGCAGGATTTACCGATATGGTATTAAACATATACTGAGAAAATTGAGGTAGTTGTTGTGCAAATGAACACATGCAACCTAATGCTATCACAGCAAATATGTAAATTCTATATTTTTTCATTCATTTAATTATTTTGTACCTAAATACAATGGTCCTGTTATTGGATCTAGTCCACTATTTCTTAAAATTATAACATAATAATATGTTCCATTTGGTAATGTATCTGCGCTACCTAAAGATTGTTTAATAGCTTGACCACTCCAATCGTTTTTATAATTCTTACCGTCATAAATTATACCACCGTAACGGTTGAATATCTGTAAGTCTATAACGAAGTTACATTTTACATCTCCTTGAATAGTGAAGAAATCGTTATGTCCATCTCCATTTGGTGTTACTGCTTTTGAAATTACGTAATCTTGAATGCCACATGGTGTTTCAATACAATCGTCTGTAATTTCAATTGTTACTCTAGTGGTTTCAATACAGTCTTGACTACTTATAGTATAATTAAATATATAATCCCCAAGTTCTAATTCTAAAGGATCGAAAGTGCCATCGCTACTTAAAGTAACATCACCTTGTTCAACGTTCCAAGTTCCAGAATTATCACTGCTTTCGGCAAGATATTCAAATAAATCTATAATACCATCTTCTGAACAACGCTCATCATCAATATCAGTAACAAAATCTTCGCTAATAACATTGACAGTTTGTGTAAATGTAACTGAGTTATTACAACTATCTGTAACAATCCATTCCCATATAATTTGATAATCTTCACCATCGCCAAGGTTGTTATTAGTTTCAGAGAAATCTAGAGTCACGTCTGCATTAGAACACTCGTCATCGAATTCTAAAGTAGGTGGCTCAGGGATTTCAGAACAAATTACAGAAGTTTCAGCTTCTAGGTCTGTTATTAAAGTAGGAGCAATAGTATCCTCAATAGTTAATGTTACAACTAGAGTTGATTGATTTCCGCAATCGTCAGCAATTGTGTATGTCACTTCAATAGTACCACCTGCACCACAATCTGCCACTAGGTTATCAAAATTGAAATCTGAAGTCACTGCATAATTTGCAGTAGCATTACAACTATCGCTCGGGCAAGTGGTTAATGCTAAAATATTATCGGCATCCCAATCACTAGCAAGTGTTGCGTTATCAGTTCCGTTACATTCAATAGTAGTATCTGCCACATCAGAACATAAAGTTATTTCTGGTGCTGTAGTATCTTCTATTGTTAGAGTAGCTGTAAAAGTACTAGAGTTCCCAGAAACATCCACTAAAGTATAAGTCACTTCTAATGTACCACCAAGTCCACAAGTAGAAACTAGGTTTCCAAAATTATAATCTGATGTTACTATAATGTTCCCATTACATGCATCTGTTGCACAATTCTCTAATGCTAAAATATTTGCATCATTCCATGTCATTGCTATGTTTTCATTATCGGTACCATTACACTCTACAGTTTCATCTAACGAAGTACAACCACTAGTATCTGGAGGTGTCACGTCTTCAATTAACTCAGTTGTAATTTGAGAAGTTGACGTTTGAGTAGTACTATTAAGAACTTCCTGAGCCGTCGCAGTAGCTGTATTGTTAACTTCTGTTGCTTCTATATCTATTTGTGTTACTAAATAGGTAGCTGTATAAACCCAAGTTTCGGAAACGTCTAATTGTGTATCTCCATCTTCATCTCCAGAAACGAATGTAATTGATACAGGAGGCGTAGCATTTGCCAATAAAGGATCAGAAATTATTACATTTTCTAAAGAAATATTTCCAGTATTTGAAACAGTGAAAGTATAAGTAATTGTTTCATCAACCTCTGTACATTCATTTCCATTATCATTATTGAACACTCCAGTTTTAACTAAGTTAATACTTGCGTTAGTACAAAGTGTTACATCTGGATTATCAGAATCAATAATATATGTGTCAGTTGCTTGAATACTTGTAGTTCCATCTGGTTCAAATCCTTTAACAACTACTGTATTAGTTATGCTGCCAGTATCGACATTATCTTGTGTAACAATATAATCGGTAGCAGTATAAATCCACGTTTCAGTAGGTTCAAGAATATCATTCGTATTAGTATCACCTTCAAGTGTTAGTGAACTAGTTATATCGCCTCCAAGTAAATCATCAATAACTACAATATTGCTTAAGATTAAACTACCAGGATTAGTTATTGTAAATGTATAAGTAATGGCATCGCCCGCAGCAAGACAGTCACTAGTTGTACTAGATGCCGATTTAACGATATTAAGTGCTGAAAAACCACTTACAGTTATGTATACCGTTGCAGTATCACACGCTTGAGGGTTACCATCATCACATATCGTGTAGACAAAAGAATCTGTACCAGTAAAGCCTGTGTTAGGGGTATAGGTAAATTCTCCAGTAGGACTTACCGTTACTGTCACACCATCTTGAGTGGTAT